>MDTG01000823.1_pt1 | contig 128462 bp, 136 predicted proteins | sample 811421 | NCBI WGS metagenome assembly MDTG01 (sample SAMN05326645, study PRJNA326480) | marine metagenome | isolation source: seawater | place: Pacific Ocean: South East | collected 2011
CGCGGGTATAGCATAGTGGTAATGCTCCAGCCTTCCAAGCTGGCTAGAGGGGTTCGATTCCCCTTACCCGCTCCAATTCGCCGAAGGCGATTTGGTTTTCTGCTTAGCCCCTCAAGCGCCGGGCGCGGGCCATCCGGCCCGCTTGGCTTCCGGCCTAACCGGCCGGCGGGCGGTCGCCCTTTGACTGCCGTGACCAAGCTTCCCGGTCATCAAAATGCGCGTCTAGGCCGAGTTCACCGCCATATTGTCGATCAGGCGTGTGCCGTGGATATGCGCGGCGACAAGCAGGCGGGCGGGGCAATCCCGCAGCGCATCGATCCGCTTGAGCGAGGCTGCATCGGCGAGCGCGGCGTAGTCGACCTTATCGAACCCATCCTCGAGCAGCTGTGCCTTCAGATCGTCCAGTGCAGCGGCAACCGGCTCCCCAGCCTCGATCCGCGCAATCGCCGCGCGCATCGCGGCGGGCAGGGCCGCGGCCTGCCCGCGAGCCGCTTCGTCGAGGTATCGGTTGCGGCTCGACAGCGCGAGCCCGTCTGCCTCGCGCACGGTCGGCACGCCGAGAATGGCATCGGCATCCGGCAGCGTCAGGTCGAGATCGCGCGCCATCCGCCGGATCACCGCAAGCTGCTGCCAGTCCTTCTCGCCGAACAGCGCGACATCGGGCCGCACCTGGTTGAACAGCTTGCACACCACCGTGGCCACCCCGGCGAAGTGGCCCGGCCTGCTCGCGCCGCAAAAATCGGCGCTGACACCCTCGACCGAGATGCTGGTGGAAAAGCCATCGGGATACATCGTGGCCGCATCCGGCGCCCACAGCGCATCGACGCCCTCCGCCTCCAGCAATCGCGCATCGTTTTCCATCGTGCGAGGATAGGCATCCAGATCCTCGTTCGGGCCGAACTGGGTGGGATTGACGAAGATCGACACCACCACCCGGTCTGCCTTTCCGCGCGCGGCGCGCACCAGCGTCAGGTGGCCTTCGTGCAGCGCGCCCATGGTCGGCACCAGCGCGATGGTCTCGCCATCCTTGCGCCACGCCTGAATCGCGCTCCTCAGGGGATCGAGCCGGTGAATGGTCTGCATGGCGGATTGCATGGGTTGGGGGCCTCCGATAGACGATTGGTCAACCGGCCTAGCGGTGGCCGGCACAGTCCCGCAATCAGCAAAGGATCGCCTTAGTGTCAGGTCGTCGCACGCACCGGATCGTCTTCGCCAACGAAAAGGGCGGCACGGGCAAGTCGACCACGGCGGTCCATGTCGCGGTGGCGCTGGCCTATCAGGGCGCGCGGGTGGTGGCGATCGACCTCGATCATCGCCAGCGCACGATGGACCGCTATTTCGAGAATCGCGACGAGACCGCCCGGCGGCGCAATATCACCCTGCCGACCGCGGCCTGTGCGGTGTTCTCCGATGGCGACGAGGCGGCGCTGGAAGAAAAGGCGCGCGAACTGGCAGCGGACGCGGACTTCCTCATCTTCGACACGCCCGGGCGCGACGATCCGCTGGCACGTTATGTGGCGAAGGAGGCGGACACGCTGGTCACGCCGCTCAACGACAGTTTCGTCGATTTCGACCTCATCGGTCAGGTCGATGCGGAAAGCTTCAAGGTCCGCCGGTTGAGCTTCTATGCCGAGGCAATCTGGGAAGCGCGGCTCGCCCGCAGCAAGACCGCGATCGAGCAGGACCGCCCGCAGATGGACTGGGTGGTGGTGCGCAACCGCACCGGCCATACCGAAGCGCGCAACATGGTGCGCATCGAGCGCGCGCTGAACGAGCTGAGCAAACGCGTGGGCTTCCGTATTTCCTCGGGGCTTTCCGAGCGCGTGATCTATCGCGAGCTGTTCCCCTCGGGGCTCACCCTGCTCGACAAGGGCTATCTCGGCGATCTGGGCACCAGCCACCTCGTCGCGCGGCAGGAACTGCGCCAGCTGATCCAGAACCTGCGCCTGCCGATGCCCGAAGGGGCCAACCGGGCGCTGGAAGCGGCGTGATCCGTTTCCTTGTCATCGCCCTGGTGCTCAGCGTGCTGTGCCGCTGGATTTTCGGGCGGTGGCCGTGGGATTTCCTCAAGCCCCCGCCAACTCGCGCGCAGGCGGTGTTCCGTGCGCGCAAGCTGCTGGGCGTTTCGGCCGAGGCCAGCCACGCGCAGATCATCGAGGCGCACAAGCGGCTGGTCCGCCAGGTCCACCCGGACATGGGCGGCACGGCGGCGCAGGTGCATGAGGCCAACGAAGCGCGCGATGCGTTGATCGACAATCTGCCCGAAAACGAAAGACCCTCATGAGCCATTCCTTCGACCCGACCATCCTGCGCGAATACGACATTCGCGGCATCATCGGCGAAACGCTGGAGGCGGACGACGCACGCGCGATCGGCCGCAGCTTCGGCACGCTGATGCGGCGCGCTGGCGGGTCCACCGTCGCCGTGGGCTATGACGGGCGGCAGAGCTCGCCGATGCTGGAGCACGCGCTGGTCGAAGGGCTCACGGCAAGCGGGTGCGACGTGGTGCGGATCGGACTCGGCGCGACGCCGATGCTCTATTTTGCCGAAGCGTCAGCCGAGGATGTGGACGGCGGCATTCAGATAACCGGCAGCCATAACCCCCCCAATTACAACGGCTTCAAGATGGTGTTTCAGGGTCGCCCCTTTTTCGGGAGTGACATCCAGCGGCTCGGCGAGATGGCTGCTGCGGGCGATTGGGAGGACGGCGCGGGCAGCGTCTCCGACCGCCCGCTGCTCGACACCTATGTCGAACGGCTGCTTGAGGGTCTCGACGGTATCGACCGTGCCGCGCTCGCGAGGCTCAAGATCGGGTGGGATGCGGGCAATGGCGCCGCCGGGCCCGCGCTCGAAAAGCTCGTCGCGCGCCTGCCGGGCGAGCATCATGTCCTTTACGCAGACGTCGATGGCAGCTTCCCCAATCATCATCCCGATCCGACGGTGGAAGAGAATCTTGCCGATCTGCGCGCGCTGGTCGCGGACAAGAATCTCGATTTCGGAGTGGCTTTCGATGGCGACGGCGACCGGATCGGCGCGATCGACGGCGAGGGGCGGGTGATCTGGGGCGACCAGCTGCTTATGATCTACGCGCAGGATTTGCTGCAAAGGCGCTCGGGCGCGACGATTATCGCCGATGTGAAGGCCAGCCGCGCGCTGTTCGATCACGTCGCGGCGCATGGCGGCAAGCCTCTGATGTGGAAGACCGGCCACTCGCTTATCAAGTCCAAGATGAAGGAGGTTGGCTCTCCGCTGGCGGGCGAGATGAGCGGGCACGTGTTCTTCGCCGACACCTATTACGGCTTCGACGATGCTCTCTACGCAGCCGTGCGTCTGATTGCGGCCTCGGCCCGGCTGGGCCGGTCGGTCACCGAATTGCGCGGTGCGATGCCCGCGATGGTCAACACGCCCGAAATGCGCTTCCAGGTCGACGAGGCGCGCAAGTTCGCCGCGATCGAAGAGGTCAAGCAGCGGCTGGCTGACAGCCCGGACGAGGTCGACGGCACCGATGGCGTGCGCGTCACCAATGCCGATGGCTGGTGGCTGCTGCGCGCATCCAACACGCAGGACGTGCTGGTCGCGCGGGCGGAGAGCGAGAGCGAGGAAGGGCTTGCGCGGCTGATGCAGCAGATCGACCGCCAGCTTGCCGCTTCCGGCCTCGAGCGCGGGCCGCAGGCGGGACATTGATCAGACGGGACGCACCGAGACGTAAAGGGGGAACATCATGAAGACATTTGCACTTGGCACGGCGCTCGGCGCGCTTGCCCTTGCCACCGCCCAGCCCGCCCTGGCGCAGGATGCCCATGACGAGGCCGCGCCCGAACAGATCGATCCCGATGCCGAAATGGCCCTCGACGGCGACGAGTCCGCGCAAGACGACGAGGAAATGGACGCCATGGCTATTGCCCTGGTTGGCTCGATCTTCGCGACCATGTTCGAGGCCGAGCCGCTGACGCCGGAGGCAGAGGCGCGGCTTCCCGCCGCCTCCTCGGTCGCCGCCAGCCTGGTGCCCGAAGGCGTCTATGGCGAGATGATGGGGCAGATGATGGACTCGTTCCTCTCCCCGATCCTGGAATTGGCCGAACAGGACGGTGGCGCGATGAGCGCGGGCGACCTTGCCGAGTATACCGGGCTCGACCAGCAGGGCATCGAAAGCCTTTCGCAGGAAGAGCGGGCCGAGCTGACGCAGATGTTCGATCCGGTCTACGAAACCCGCAGCAGGGTGCAGGTCGACATGATCGTCGGCGCCGCGAACTCGGTGTTCGCCACACTCGAACCCGGCGTTCGCGACGGACTGGCGAAAGCCTACGCGACCCGGTTCGAGGCAAGCGAACTCGACGCTCTCAATGCCTTTTTCGCGACCCCGGCTGGCGCGAAATATGCCTCCCAGAGCCTCGTGATCAATACCGATCCGCAGGTGATTTCGGGGATGATGCAGTCGATTCCGAGCTTGCTGGAGCAACTTCCCGTATTGCTGGAAAGCTTCGAGGACGCCGAAGCCGGACTCCCCGAACCGCGCCGCTACGACGATCTGACGCCAGCCGAACAGCGGCGCGCGTCCACGATCCTCGGCGTCGACCAGCCGACCCTGCGCGAGAGCATGGTCGAAGCGGAAGCCGCTGCCGAGATGGAACTGCAGTTCGATGAGGCGATGGAGGAGAGCGAAGCAGAAATGCAGGACGAAACACTGTAATCGTCGAGACTTGACAGGACATGCCGTCAAAGCTCTTTTCCCAATGACAGCTTCGTCAAAGGGGGGATTATGAAAGAGAGCTTCAAGGCAGGGGATTTTTTCCAGTTCGAACGCTTCATCGCGCCGACCGTGCTCCGGATTGTCTATTTTCTCGGGCTGATCGGGATTGCGATCTATGCGCTGATCGCCGTGGTCGGCGGACTGGGCATGCTCGATTACAGCGCGACGAGCGGACTGGGCATGATCGTCCTGGCCATCCTCGGAGGGGCTTTCGCGGCGCTTTGCTGGCGGATCCTGATCGAAATCTATTTCGTGCTTTTCGGGATTCACGAACGCCTCGGCGCAATTCGCGATTCGCTTGCCGGCAAGCCTCGGGAGGACGTTTCGGACGTGCCCTGAACGAGCCCGCTGAACGGACGCGCTGACATCGCAGCGCGAATGCTTAGATAGGGCGCGTGAATGCGCCCCGCTCTCCTGCCCCGGTGCCCGAAGAGATCGCGGGCTGGTTTGTGGGGCGCGGATGGCGCATTCGCAGTCATCAGCGTGCGATGCTGGAGGCGAGCGATCGCGGCGAGCACGCGCTGCTGGTCGCCGATACGGGCGCGGGCAAGACGCTGGCGGGCTTCCTGCCGACACTTGCCGCCTTCACACCTTCGCGTCTCGCCGCCGAAGCGCCTCCCGAGGGTCTGCACACGATCTACGTCTCGCCGCTGAAGGCGCTGGCGCAGGATGTCGCGCGCAACCTGATCGCCCCCATCGAGGAGATGGGGCTGCCGATCAGTGTCGAGACGCGTAGCGGAGATACCTCGTCCGACCGCAAGCGCCGGCAGCGCGACAGGCCGCCGCATGTTCTGCTAACCACGCCGGAGAGCCTTTCGCTGCTGCTCTCCTACCCCGAAAGCTTCGCGATGTTCGCGAGCGCGAAGCGGATCGTGATCGACGAGATCCATGCCTTCGCGACGGGCAAGCGAGGCGACCTGCTGGCACTGTGCCTCGCTCGGCTTCAGCACATTGCGCCGGATATGCGGCGCGCCGCGCTCAGCGCGACGGTCGCCGACGAGGAAGGCTTTCGTGCCTGGCTCGCCCCCTTCGGCGAGATCGACCGCGTGGCGGTGGTGAAGGGTGAAGCGGGCGTTCCGCCCGAGGTCGAAATCCTGTTGCCCGACGAGAACCGCGTGCCCTGGGGCGGTCACGCCGCGACCTGGGCGATCCCGCAGCTCTACGAGGTGCTGCGGGCCAACCGCACGACGCTGGTCTTCACCAACACGCGTTTCCTTGCCGAGTATATCTTCCAGCACCTGTGGGACGCGAACGAGGACAAGCTGCCGATCGGCATCCATCACGGATCGCTCAGCCGGGAGGCGCGCGAAAAGGTCGAGGCGGCGATGGCGGCGGGCGAGCTGCGCGCGCTTGTGGCGACCGCCAGCCTCGATCTGGGGGTCGACTGGGGCGATATCGACTGCGTGGTGCAGATGGGCGCCCCCAAGGGCTCCAGCCGCCTCCTGCAACGCGTGGGCCGCGCCAACCACCGGCTCGACTGCCCAAGCCGCGCAATCCTGGTGCCGGGCAACCGCTTCGAGTTTCTCGAGGCGCAGGCGGCCAAGGACGCGGTCGACGAAGGCCAGCGCGACGGCGAGAATTTTCGCGAGGGCGGGCTCGACGTGCTCGCCCAGCACGTGATGGCCTGCGCGTGCGCCGCGCCCTTCGACGAGGGTGCGTTGCTGGCGCAGATCCGCAGCACCTTGCCCTATGCCTGGGTCGACGAGGCTGTCTTTGCGCGGGTGCTCAACTTCGTCGCGACGGGCGGCTATGCGCTCAAGGCCTATGACCGTTTCCAGCGAATAGTGCGCGATCGGTCAGGCGAGTGGAGGCTCACCCATCCGCAGCATGCAGCGCGGCACCGCCTCAATGCCGGGATCATCATGGATGCGGAGATGCTGGAAGTGCGCTTCCGCAACGGGCGATCGCTCGGCCGGGTGGAGGAGAATTTCGCTGCGCAGCTATCCCCTGGCGATACCTTTGCCTTCGCGGGCACCTCGCTCGAGGTGGAGCAGCTGCGCGATATGGAGGTGATCGTGCGCGCATCCTCCAAGGCGGCGATGATCCCGAGCTATGGCGGTGCGCGGATGCCGCTGACGACCCATCTGGCCGAGCGTGTGCGCGCAATGCTGGTCGACCGCGCGGGCTGGGGCCGCTTTCCGGACGATGTGCGCGAATGGCTCGAAATGCAGGACTGGCGCAGCGCGTTGCCGGGGCCCGACAACCTGCTGGTCGAGAGCTTCCCGCGCGGCGGGCGCGAATATACCGTCTACTACACCTTCATCGGCTGGAACGCGAACCAGTCGCTCGGCATGCTCATCACCAAGCGGATGGAGGAGCGGGGACTGATGCCGGGAGGCTTCGTCGCGAACGACTATTCGCTGGCGGTGTGGGGTCTGAAGCCGGTGGACGACCCCGCGCCGCTGCTCTCGCCCGATATACTCGCGCACGAGTTCGTCGACTGGGTGCAGGATTCGCACCTGCTGCGCCGGAGCTTTCGCGAGGTGGCGGTGATCGGCGGGCTGGTCGAACGGCAGCACCCCGGCAAGCGCAAGACCGGCAAGCAGGTCACCTTCTCGACCGATTTGATCTACGACGTGCTGCGCAAGTACGAGCCCGACCATGTGCTGCTGGAGGCGGCCTGGGCCGATGCGCGCACGCGGATGACCGATGTCGGGCGGCTGGGCGACCTGCTCGACCGGGCGCAGGGCGATCTGATCCATGTGGAGCTCGACCGGGTCAGCCCGCTGGCGGTGCCGGTGATGGTGATGATCGGTCGCGAAAGCGTGCCGCAAGGGTCTGTCGACGACGAATTGCTGCTCGAGGCGGAGAGCCTCGCGGCGGAGGCGATGCGGCCTGCGCAATAGGCGGGAATGCTAAGGTCCGGGCTCAGGCGGTGTTATCGAATCCCAGTCGCATGCCCGAACTGACGGTGAAAGCGGTGGTGACGAGGCGTCGGGTCGGAGACCGGATACCTTGTGGAACTGCGCGTGTTGGCCGAGTCCGCCGAAGCAGAATCGGCCGGTGGTCGCGCCGACATCCCACAGCGCCTTCAAGACCCGAACGCTGTCGCCATAGGTCGCATCGCCATCGGGTTGGAAGATGAGGGCGAAGTCCGCCGAGGTCGTTTCAAGGTGCCGTAATCGACGCGTGATCTGGGCAAGGCTCATCGAGCGTCCGTCGAGGGTGGGCCTGCCTTCGCCGGTCACCCCGATCCGGTAGGTGGCTCCGGCATACCGCGACTTGTGAAGTGCAGGCTGGGGCAGATCGACGACCAAGGCGTGGGTCGTGCGCAGCATGGCGTCGTGCGCCATGCCGAAAGCCGCCACCAGCAGGAGCCCCGCCAGTGGCGCGCCGATGAGTTGCGCGAAGGTTCCCTGGCCGAGTGGCGCGTAGAGCGCAGGGTCCACGCGCCGATAGATCTGCCTAGTCCGCGGCAAACTTGCGATACTTCTCGTTTCCGACGAAGCCGAATTTGGTGACCGGCGAGGCTTCGATCACATTCAGCGTCCGTGCCGAAAGGTCGTAGCTGGCATTGGCTTCGGGCTCGAATTGCAACTCGGGCTCGGGGTCCATGCGGCTGGCGAGCGCGAGATTGCCGACCAGTTCCTGCCGGTCGACGCGCTCGCCGTTCCAGAGCACCGCACCGCCTTCGGTCACGACGATCTTGTTGATGACGGGATCGACATCCCCTCCTTCGCCGACGCCGATGTCGATCGTGACTGCGTTGGTGGCGAGCGGGATGGTGATGATGAACATGATCAGCAGAACAAGAAGCACGTCGATCAGGGGCGTCATGTTCATTTCGCCCATCGGGGCGGAACCGGCAGATTGGGCTGCAGCCATTATCTCTCTCCCACTATTCGGCCCGGTCTTGGCCCGGCCTCAAATGTGAGAATATAACATTATGAGCCATTGGGCCAGCAGATACGAAAAAGGGGCGGATCGCTCCGCCCCTTGTCGCCGGGCCGCGCCTGGGCGCGGCCGCATTGTCGGATCGGCCTTACTTGCCGAAGGTCCGGTACTGTTCGTTGCCGACGAAGCCGAACTTCGTGACGCCCGACGCCTTGATGATGTTGAGCGTCTTGGCCGAAAGGTCGTAGCTCGCGAGCGGTTCGGGCTCGAACTGCAATTCGGGCTCGGGCTCGATATCGCGGGTCAGCTCGAGATTGCGCACCAGCTGGCCCTGGTTGATCGCCTCGCCGTTCCACAGGATTTCGCCGTCCTGGGTCAGGACGATCTTGTTCTTGACCGGGTCGATATCCTGCTGCGGATCGTTCGGGTTGGGCTGCGGAAGGTCGATATTGACCGCGTGGGTCGCCACCGGGATCGTGATGATGAACATGATGAGGAGAACGAGCAGGACGTCGATCAACGGCGTCATGTTCATTTCCATCATCGGCGCGCCATCATCGGTGCCGCCTGACATAGCCATGGTTGTGGTCTCCTAAACTCTCGGGTCTGCCGGCTTAGCCCGGATCGACCGGGTTCGAGATGAACCCGACGGTGGGATAGCCTGCGGCCTGCACATTGTAGATCGCACCCGCCACGCAGCGCCACGGGGCGTTGATGTCGCCGCGGATGTGAACCTGCGGGATAAGGTCGGGATCCTGCATGATTGCCTCGGGTCCGCCTGCGCGCTGCACGATGCTGTCGAGCCGCTCGAACGACTGGTCGTACAGTTCTTCCGAAGTGACCGGAGTCGTGTTGTTGAAATAGACCCGGCATTCCCCGTCGCGCGCCGCGCCGGTATAGCCCGGTTCGCCCGCCGCGTTGCCATTGCTGTCCGTCGTGCTGACGGTCAGCAGCAGGTTTTCGACCTTGTCCTTGGATTCGACCGATTCGAAAATCGGAATTTCGAGCTTCTCGATCGTCTGGATCGCAACCGGAACCGCGATCAGGAAGATGATGAGAAGCACCAGCATCACGTCCACCAGCGGAGTGGTGTTGATGTCTGCCATCGGCGTGTTGCCGTCGCCTCCCGTGGAAATCGCCATGGTCTGCGTCCTATCCGTTAGTTGCCATAAGAAAGAGCCGAGAGGGGCCGCGCCGGTCGCCGGAGCAGGGCGCGGCCCTCAACAGCGGCTTACTTCTTGGCGGTCTTGGCAGCCTGCTGGGTCGAAGCCGCAGTCATCGGCCGCACGGCACCATTCGAGTTGATGTAGGCGAGCAGGTCGGTCGAGAAGCCGGTCAGCAGCTCGGCGATCCGCTTGTTGCGCGACATCAGCCAATTGTAGGCGAACACGGCCGGCACAGCGACCAGCAGGCCGATGGCGGTCATGATCAGCGCTTCACCGACCGGGCCGGCGACCTTGTCGATCGAGGCCGAACCGGCGAGGCCGATGTTGATCAGCGCGCGGTAGATCCCGATCACGGTGCCGAGCAGGCCGACGAAGGGCGCGGTCGCGCCGACCGTGGCGAGGAACGCGAGGCCGCCGTTCAGGCGCGACATGATCGCATCCTGCGAACGCCCGAGCGAACCGTGCATCCAGTCATGCGCTTCGAGGCTGTCGGTCATCTTGCCGTGCGAGGCCTGCGCCGCGACACTGTCGTCGACCATCTGGCGCCACGCGCTGTTCTTGTCGAGCTTGGTCGCGCCTTCCTCGAGCGTGTTGGCGCGCCAGAACTGGGTGCGCACCTTCTTGTACTGGCCGAGCACCTTGTTCTGCTCGAGCAGCTTGGTGATCAGAATGTAGAACGAGCCGACGGACATGATCACAAGAACGCCAAGGATGGTCCAGGCGATCGGGCCGCCCTGTTCCATCGCTTCCATGAAACCGAATTCCGTCTGCGGACCAGCGTCGCCTGCGGCCGCCATAAGATTGATGAACATCGCGAACTCTCCAAAAAAGATTGGCTAACTAAAACAAACCGACGCGCGCCCCGTCTTCCCCGTCAAAGGGCGCGCGCCACTCGAAATCAATCCGGCAGCACCCATTGCACGGTGCCACTGAAGGTGCCTTCCCGGTTGAACCGGGCCCGGCGTTCGATCAGGCGGCAGGACGCATCCTTGAGATCCTGCGGAGCCGAACCCCCGGTGATCGTGCAACCGCTCACACGGCCGTTGCTGCCGATGCTGAGGCGGAACGACACGGTCCCGGTGTAGTCGCGCGACACCCAGCTCGAACGGTAGTCCGACGTGGTGATCCACCCGCCGGGATTGTTCGTCGGCCGCAGCGGCTCTGCCGGAGGCGGAGGCGGCGGTGGCGGAGGGGGCGGCGGCGGCGGTGCGGGAGGCGCAACCGGCGCGGCAGGCGGAATCCGCAGCGCGGGCGGGGCCGGCGGCGGGATCGTCTGCTGGGTGCGGATCGGCGGCGGGTTCGTCGCGACCGAAACCGGCGGCGGCGGTGCAACCGGCGGCGGAGGCGCGGTTTCCGGCTGCGGTTCGGGGGGCGGCGGCTCTTCCTCCGGCTCGGGGGGCGGGGGTTCCTCGATATCGACCGTCGTCACCCGTTCCACGACCTTCTTGGCGGCTTCGTAAGCCAGGCCGGTAATGAGGACGTAGCCGATGACGACATGAATGAGAGCAACGATGATGATCGCGACAATCTTGTTACCGCTCATCTGTTGGTCTGAATAAGCCATGCAGTCGCATCACTCCATCAAGCACCGGGCGCGGCCCGGCGATCATGTCCGGCGGCTGCACCGGACGGCGATTGTTCGACCTCGCCAGCCAATCCGATTACGTCTCCGGACGAGCCGAAGCCGCAATACCACTAGCCAGAGGGGCCGTGTCCGGGCAATTTCATACCGTCCGCCCGGACGAGCCGGGTCTTAAACAGGATGATTACCCTCTGCAAACCCTTTGTCGGTTCAGTCAGGATTCACGGCCAAATGTGTCTCCAAGCTGAAAATCCGGTCGGCGAAGCCCGTGGGGCCCCGACATCCCTAATCCCGGAGAGCGCCGTGAAGTTCCTCGCCACGATCATCTCTATCGCCGCCTTCGCCGCCGCACCGATGCCCGGTGCATGGCTCGCCGCGCAGAATCCCGGCCAGGCTGCCGCCGCCCCGCAGCAGGCGAGCGACGCCGATCTTATCGACCTCGCGGACTATGCCGACCTCGTTCTGCATGCAAAAGTGCGCCGCCAGAGCGAGGTAGACCCCGAACGCGCACCCGGGCTGAGGCCGGGTCATGTGCGGCTCTATATCGAGGCCGAGACGATCGGCCTGCTCGCGGGCTCCACGCCCGTCGGCGATGAGGTGCGCTACCTGGTCGATCTTCCGCGCGATGCGCGCGGCCGCAAGCCCAAGCTCAAGAAGGAAGAGGTGCTGCTGTTCGCGCGCGCCGTGCCGCGCCGGCCCGGCGAGCTCCAACTGGTCGCGCCCGACGCCCAGCTGCTTTGGAATCCGGCACTGGACCAGCGCCTCCGTCTCATTTTGAAACAGCTTGTGGCGCCCGATGCGCCCCCCCGGATCCTGGGTGTCAAGGATGCGCTCTCGGTCGCGGGCACGCTCGCGGGCGAATCGGAGACGCAAATCTTCCTCGAAACGGTCGACGACGCGCCAGCGGCGATCAGCGTGGTGCGCAGGCCGCGCAGGGCGCCCGTCTGGGGGGTCTCCTTCTCGGAGATCGTGGATCAGGCGGCGAAGGTGCCGACGCCCGGCACGCTGGCTTATTACAGGCTCGCTTGCGCCCTGCCCCCATCGCTGCCGAGCGAAGCGAATCTGGCCCGCGAGCCAGCCGACCGGGCCCGTGCGAGCGACGATTACCGCTTCGTCCTCTCGCAGCTCGGTCCGTGCCAGCGCCTGCGCCAGCCGCCTACGCTGCGATACTGATCGGCTATGCCTATCGCGCGGCGGGGGCTTGCCTTCGCGCGCGCGACGCCTAAGCGCCTCGCAGTATGGACAGGGCATTCAGACTGGGAATCGCGGGGCTGGGCACGGTTGGCACGGGAATCGTGCGGCTGCTCACCGAACATGCCGACCTGATCGAGGCGCGTAGCGGACGGCCGATAGAGATCGTCGCGGTGAGCGCGCGCGATCCTTCGCGCGATCGCGGGATCGACCTGTCGGGATACCGCTGGTGCGACGATCCGGTCGAACTCGCGCGGCTCGATGGTATCGACGCGGTGGTCGAGGTCATGGGCGGGGCCGGGGGCACCGCGCTCGAGCTGACGCAGGCCAGCCTCGGCCATGGCCGCCCGGTCGTCACCGCGAACAAGGCGATGATCGCGGAGCATGGCCTCTCGCTCGCCGAAGCCGCCGAAAAGAACGGTGCCCCGCTGCTGTTCGAGGCGGCGGTGTGTGCGGGCACGCCGATTCTCCACACCTTGCGCGATGGTCTCGCCGGCAACCGGGTCGACCGGATCGAGGGCATCCTCAACGGGACCAGCAATTACATCCTCTCCGCCATGGAGCGCTCGGGCGAGGATTTCGCCGAAACGCTCGCCGAGGCCCAGCGGCTCGGTTACGCCGAGGCGGACCCCGCGCTCGATGTCGATGGCGGGGATGCGGCGCACAAGCTCGCGATCCTGGCGGCGCTGGCCTTCGGCCTGCGCCCGCGATTCGACGAGGTCGAGATCGACGGCATCCGCGATATCCGGGCGGCCGACATCATGCAGGCCGAGCGGCTCGGCTATTCGATCCGGCTGGTCGCCATGGCGGACCTCGAAACGAGCGGCGGAGCGCCTGCCCGCCTGCTCCAGCGGGTGCGGCCGTGCCTGCTTCCTGCCCACCATCCGCTCGCCAGCATCGACGGGCCGACCAATGCGGTTCTGGCGCAGGGCGATTATGCGGGGCCCGTGCTGATCCAGGGCGCGGGGGCGGGCAGCGAATCGACCGCGAGCGCGATCGTTGCCGACGTGGTCGCGCTCGCGCGGGGCGAGGCACGTCCCGCCTTCGCCGTGCCCGCCTCCGCCCTCGCGAGTGCGGAGCGGGCCGATTCGGGCGCCCGCGAAGCGCGGTACTACCTGCGATTCGTCGTTGCCGACCGTCCCGGCGTGCTGGCCGAGCTGGCTGCGGCGATGCGCGATGCGCGGGTCAGCATCCAGAGCCTGATCCAGGAGGGAGAGAGCCCCGGCGACGGCGAAGGCCCCGAAGAGGTCGGGATCATGATCGCGCTGGTCACGCACAAGTCCCCGGCGCGCAATGTCCGCGATGCGCTGGAGCGGCTGAAGGGTTCGGCCAGCATCGTCGAAGCGCCGCTCGCCATGCCGATCCTGATGGATTGAGCCTTAGCGTTCGGGCGGATTGGCCGGATCGGGTGAATCCCCCGGCTCCGGCTCCGGCTCTGCTTCCTGCATCTCCTCCCCGGTCTCCCCGTCATCAAAGCGGCTGCCTCGCGGCGCGAGCCCCCGCGCGATCCGGTCCGCATCTGACCCCGGCGGAGCCTCGGGCAGCGCGGTGACATCGAAGAAATAGACCGGGGGTTTCGGGCACGGCGGAACGAAACATAGCCCGCTGACGGTCGCCGGGCCCTTGAATATGCCGGGGCCCGAGACATCGGGAGTCGCTCCGGCCCATTCGAGGTGGCTGTCGTCGCCGTCTTCCAGCCGCGAGGCGACCCGGTACCGATCCGGATCGTCCTCGACCGGGGCGCACACGATGATGAGGGTATCGTCCTCGGAGACCACGCAGTCTGCCGGTCTCTCGGGCTCGGGCTCGGACGCGCGGTAGGCTTCTTCCGCGCGTTCGAGCAGCGGCCCGACAATATTCTCTTCGGAAGGCGTTTCGGAAGGTGGGGCCTCGGGCGATTGCGCTGCCGCCAGCCCGGACCCCGACAGCACGAGGACGAGAAACGAAGCGGCGAACTGACTCGATCTTGTCGACACGGCCCCGCTCCCGGACTAGGCGCTGAAAAAACCGCTAGGCATACCAGAAGGGCTGAATCACCTATGAACACCGCAAGCGAAGCGACGACCAACGAACTCGCCAATGAACTTGATCGTGTGCTGGTCCTCGAAATGGTGCGGGTGACGGAAAAGGCGGCGATCGCGGCGTCGAAGCTGGTCGGTCGCGGCGACGAAAAGGCCGCCGACGCCGCTGCGGTGGAGGCAATGCGCAAGGCCTTCGACAAGCTCTACATCGACGGCACGGTGGTGATCGGCGAGGGCGAGCGCGACGAGGCGCCGATGCTCTATATCGGCGAAAAGGTCGGCGGTGCGCCAGGCAAAGGCCCGAAGATCGACATTGCGCTCGATCCGCTCGAAGGCACCACCATCACCGCGAAGGCGGGGCCCAATGCGCTCGCGGTGCTCGCGGCGGCGGAAGAGGGCAACCTGCTCAATGCGCCCGATGTCTATATGGACAAGCTCGCGGTCGGCCCTGGCTATCCGGAAGGCATTATCGATCTGGCCAAGTCGCCGACCGAGAACGTGAAGGCGGTGGCCGAGGCCAAGGGCGTCAAGCCCGAAGACATCATCGTGTGCGTGCTCGACCGCCCGCGGCATGCGGACCTTATCGCCGAGCTTCGCGGGATCGGCTGCGGTGTCGTCCTCATCGGCGACGGCGATGTCGCGGGCGTGATTGCCGTGACCGACGAGGACACCACGATCGACATGTACATGGGCCAGGGCGGGGCGCCCGAAGGCGTGCTCGCCGCCGCCGCGCTGCGGTGCGTGGGCGGCCAGTTCAACGGACGGCTGCTGTTCCGCAACGAGGACGAGAAGGCCCGCGCCGCCAAGTGGGGGGTCGAGGATCTGGACCGCATCTACACGCTCGAAGACCTCGCCAAGGGCGACTGCATCTTCGCCGCCACCGGCGTCACCTCGGGCTCGCTGCTGGAAGGCGTGAAGCACAAGAAGGGCGGCCGGATGACGACCGAGAGCGTCGTCATGCGATCCTCCAGCGGCACCGTGCGCTGGATCAAGAGCGAGCACCGGGCGCGGTGAACGCGACAATGCCGGCCCGCTCGCTCAAGATGGGTGCCGGGTCGGCTCTAACGGTGCTGATACTCGGGCTCGCCTATGGTGCGACGCTGATAGGCGGATTGCTTTCGCTGCAAAGCGCCGCCGATCCGATCGGCGATCCCTGGTTCACCCTGCTCGAAGTGCTCATCGTCGCGCTGGCCCCGGCGCTGGTTGTGCTTTTCGCCTGCATCCACGGCCGCGCGGCGCCCGCGCACAAGCCCCTCGCGCTTGCCGCTCTCGCCTTCATCTCGATCACCGCCACCCTCACATCGGTGCTGCACTTCACTATCCTGACCCTCGGCCGGACCGCGCAATATGCGGCCCTGATTCGCGCCGACGGCCCGCTGGCGTTTCGCTGGCCCTCCTTCGCCTATGCGATCGATATCCTCGCCTGGGATGTGTTCTTCGCCCTCGCCGTGCTGAGCGCAGCGCCCGCTTTCGGCGGCGACCGGCTGGGGCTCGCCGTACGCTGGAGCCTGATCGCCGCCGGAGTGCTCGCGCTCGGCGGTCTGGCGGGCGTGCCGACGGGCGACATGGGGCTGCGCAATATCGGCATTCTCGGTTACGGTGTCGTTTTGCCGATCGCGGCGGGGCCCATGGCCTTGCTTTTTCGCCGCGAAGCCCGCGCCTGAGCACCGCGTTCTCCGCGCACGAAGACCGTGTGCTTGTTGCAATCGGATGACCGCAGGGTTAGCCGCCGGGCATAGCCTTCGACGCCCCTACTCAAGGACCGCACGCCCATGAAACTGATGGCCGGCAATTCCAACCTGCCCCTCGCCCGCGCGATTGCAGGCTATCTCGAGATTCCGCTGACCGATGCGAGCGTGCGGCGCTTCGCCGACGAGGAAGTCTTCGTCGAGATCCACGAGAACGTGCGCGGCGAAGACGTGTTCGTGCTCCAGTCGACCAGCTTCCCGGCGAACGACAACCTGATGGAGCTGCTGATCTGCATCGATGCGCTGAAACGCGCATCCGCCCGGCGGATCACCGCGGTGGTCCCCTATTTCGGCTATGCCCGGCAGGATCGCAAACCGGGCCCGCGCACGCCCATCAGTGCCAAGCTGGTCGCCAACCTGATCACCCAGGCGGGCGCCGACCGGGTGCTGGCGGTGGACCTGCACGCAGGCCAGATCCAGGGCTTTTTCGACATCCCGACCGACAACCTGTTCGCGGCCCCCGTGATGGCGGCGGATATCCAGGCGCGCTACGGCGACAAGGATCTGATGGTCGTCTCGCCCGACGTCGGCGGCGTGGTCCGTGCCCGGGCGCTCGCCAAGCGGCTCGACAACGCGCCGCTCGCCATCGTCGACAAGCGCCGCGACCGCCCTGGCGAATCGGAAGTAATGAACATCATCGGCGAGGTGAAGGGCCGCCACTGCGTGCTGATCGACGACATCGTCGATTCGGGCGGCACGCTGTGCAACGCCGCCGATGCGTTGCTCGAACAAGGCGCGGCCTCGGTCGCCGCCTATATCACCCACGGGGTGCTCTCTGGCGGGGCGGTTGCCCGTGTGGATGGTTCGCGGCTCACCGAACTTGTGGTGACGGACACGATCCCCCCGGCAGAAGCCGCCAAGGATGCGGAGCGTATCCGCTACCTCACCATTGCCCCGCTGATCGGCGAGGCGGTGCGCCGCATCGCCGACGAAAGCTCGGTCTCGAGCCTGTTCGATTGAGCGGCGAGGGCGCGTGAACCTCGATAACGAACTCGCCGTCGCTCATCGGCTCGCCGATGCTGCGCGCGAGGCGATCCGCCCGCATTTCCGCAAGGCTGCCCCCGAGTTCAAGGGCGATGCCTCGCCCGTCACCATCGCCGACCGCGATGCGGAAGACGCGATGCGGGTGATCCTGCTGGCCGAATATCCGCAGGATGGCGTGATCGGCGAGGAATATCCCGAGCATGTGGGCCGCTCTGGCCGCCAATGGGTGCTCGACCCGATCGACGGGACGATCAGCTTCATCGCCGGACGGCCGATCTTCGGCACGCTGATCGCGCTGCTGCAGGATGGCTGGCCGGTACTCGGCATCATCGACCAGCCGATCATCGGAGAGCGCTGGGTGGGCCAGATCGGCGCACCGACGACGCTCAACGGGCGCAAGGTGCGCACAAGAGCATGCAAGAGCCTCGACGCCGCGATGCTCGCCACCAGCAGCCCGCACTATTTCGACGAAGCCTCGGCCGATGCCTACATGAAGCTGGCGCATGCGGTCGGCGGCAACAAGCGGCAGGGCATGATCGTCTATGGCGGCGATTGCTACAGCTACGGCCTGCTGGCGAGCGGGCATCTCGACATCGTGTGCGAGGCTGGCCTCAGCCTCTACGACTATGCCGCGCTGGTTCCGGTGGTCGAGGGGGCGGGCGGCACCATGTCGGACTGGCAGGGCAACCCGCTCGACGCGCAGAGCGACGGCAGCGTGATCGCGCTCGGCGATCCGGCGCGGCTGGAGGATGTGCTGGAAGCGCTGGGCGGATAGGCGAGGGGGACATGCGCCTGTTCGTCTATGGCGTCCTGATCCGCGAACTGGCGCGGGGCCATGCGGCGGAACTGGTCGCCGGCCTTGGGCAGGGGATGCGCGCGAAGGCAAAAGGACGCCTCTTCGCGTTGGAAAGCGCGGGCGGCTGGTATCCCGTTCTCCTGCCCGACCCAGATGGCGGGGAGGTGCGCGGCTTCCTGCACGAGGCGGACGCGGTCGACTGGGCCGCGATGGATGCCTTCGAAAATGCGCATGAGGGCCCCGATGCGGAATATGTCCGCCGGGAGATCGAGGTCACGTCGGCTGATGGAGCGCGGACACGCGCCTTCGCCTACTGCTATGCGCGGGGCATTCCCGTCGATGTAGAACCCATTCCGGACGGCGATTTTGCGGCCTGGTTGCGGGACACCGGACGCACCGCCTTCGCGTGACCGGCACGTTTCCCGGTTCCTGCCGTTGGGCAGGGCATGACCGACACAACCATCTTCATCACCGGCATTGGCAATGGCATCGGCCGTGCGCTTGCGGTCCACTACTCGGGCAAAGGATGGCGGGTTGCCGGCATCGACCCCGATGGTGAGGCGCTGGCCGAACTGCGCGAGGGGCTCGACGGCGACCTGCTGCTGGTGGAAGGCGACGCTGGACGTGAAGTGGACGTTGTCGATACCGCCGATCGCCTGTCCGAATGGCTCGATGGCGCCCCGCTTGCCTGCCTGGTGAACAACGCGGGCATCGCCAGCCCCTACGCGGGGCCGCTCGAAGACCTGTCGCTGGCGGATTTCCAGAGCTGGATCGATGCCAGCCTGACCGCCGCCTTCCTGTGCAGCCGCGCCTGTCTTCCCTTTCTGCGGCGGGCCGATCAGGCGAGCATCGTCAACATCTCCTCCACCCGCGCCGTGATGAGCGAGCCGGACTCCTATGGCTATGCCGCCGCCAAGGGCGGGCTCGATGCGCTCACGCATGCCATGGCGGTATCGCTTGGCCCGCCAATCCGTGTGAACACGATCCGTCCCGGCTGGATCGAGACGCGCAACTGGCAGAAGGAATCGGCGCGCCTGCCGGTCGAACATCGCGAGAAAGACAAGGCGCAGCATCCGGTAGGCCGGGTCGGCAGGCCCGAGGATATTGCGCAGACGCTCGACTGGCTGCTGGGCGCCGGTTTCGTCACCGGGCAGGCGATCAACGTCGATGGTGGCATGACGCGCAAGATGATCTACGAGCACTAGTCATGACGACGGGGGGACCACTCGACCTGACGGGCCGGACCGCGCTGGTGACCGGCGCGGCGCGCGGGCTGGGCAGGGCCATTGCCCTGCGGCTGGCCGCGAATGGCGCGCGGGTGTTCGTTGGCGGTCGCGACGAAGCGGCGCTGCGAGCAGTTGGGGGCGGCACGCAGCCACTGGTGTTCGATCTCGACGACGCAACGGCCTGCCAGGCGGCGCTGGCAGAGATCGGTCCGCTCGATATCCTCGTCAACAATGCAGGCGCGCGCGACAGGCGCCCGCTGGCCGACCTGCCGCGCGAGGCCTTCTCCGCGATGCTGGAGACCAATCTCGCCGCTCCGTTCGACCTTGCGCGCCGGGTGGCGCCGGGGATGATCCAGCGCGGCTGGGGGCGGATCGTCAACGTCAGCTCGATCGCCGGGCAGATCGCGCGCGGCGATGCGGCCTATACCGCGAGCAAGGGCGGGCTCGATGCGCTGACCCGCGCGCTCGCGGCGGAGCTTGGCCCGCACGGGATCACGGTCAACGCAGTCGCACCGGGCTATTTCGCGACCGAGACCAATGCTCAGATGGTCGCAGACGAGGAGATCGCTGCGCACCTGCAACGCCGGACCTCGCTGGGCCGCTGGGGCCAGCCGGAGGAAATCGCGGGTGCGGTCGCCTTCCTCGCCTCGGATGATGCGAGCTACATCACCGGGCAGGTGCTGGCGGTCGACGGCGGGTATCTCGCGCACTTCTAGAGGCTCGCACGCGACTTACTCCCAAGCGCCATCTTCCGTCCCAATCTTTGCGAATTCTTGAGCCCAATCCAGTTCCACAACATTCTCGAATATGAAATCGGCTTCGACCAATGCGCGACATAGGCCCGCGTGTTTAGCGGACAAGCAGAGCCAAGTGTTTTGGAATTTTTGTCGGACATGCTCAGGGAGGGAGAGGCTCTGAGAATTCTGCCAGATGTTCCGCATGTAGTAAAACATGTAGGCGACCCAAGGCTCCATCCCCGTCATCTCAAGATGCTCTCCTGAGATCGGGTAGAATTCATGGGGGAGACTGACATCATCCAATGTTTGCATTACATGAACAAATGACGCATCCTTGGTATAAGGTGTGAAGTGAAATATATCGCAATATGTTTCTAGTTTCCTATCCAAAAAGGTGCCAGCGCACTTGAGATCTTTCTCTACATCATAGCAGCGCAATAATGCGTCTCCATAATAGTACTCTATGCTTCCTTTTTGCTCGTGCTTGAATTCACCATACGTTATGAAGGACCGAAAATAGATATCCTGTGAAAAGAGCTCATAGTGGAGGTTTTGAGAAAACTCGATGAGCCACATGAGTGCCTGCGAGGGTGCGCCATTCCAAATCTCGTGTGCGTAGACGAGGAGGGTGTCCGAAAACAAAATCGCCGTGAAGTCATCATCTGTATGCACATTCAGTCGCGCTATCCTGCGATAGAGCTCTTCAACTCGGTCAGGAGTCTTCATAAGCTCGCGAAAGCCAAGTATATCGATGTATAAGAAATAGCGCTCAGGCATCGGTCCGATAAGACACCTGAGTGTCGTAGTACGCAAGCGTAGAATCGCTTGCAAACGCCCGCGAAAACGCTATGTGGCGCGCTTCACCGACACGTAATTCACCACCGGCCTGGCCGAAAGGGCTGCCAGGGCTGGTTCGGACGTGTCTCTGTCAAGGAGATGAAAATGCCCAAGCTCAAGACCAAGAGCGGTGTGAAGAAGCGCTTCAAGTTCACCGCGTCCGGCAAGGTCAAGCACGGTGTCGCCGGCAAGCGCCACCGCCTGATCAGCCACAATGCGAAGTATATCCGCCAGAACCGTGGCACCGACGTGCTGGCCAAGGCCGATGTCGACCACGTCAAGAAGTGGGCCCCCTACGGGCTGAAGTGATCGCTCGAGGGCACGGGCCCTCGCGCTCCACGAATTCCAGAAGGATATAACTCATGCCTCGCATCAAACGCGGCGTCACCACGCGCCAGAAGCACAAGCGGCTGCTCGACCAGGCGAAGGGCTATCGCGGCCGTCGCAAGAACACGATTCGCGTCGCGCGCCAGGCCGTCGAAAAGGCAGGCCAGTACGCCTATCGCGACCGCAAGGTTAAGAAGCGCAACTTCCGCGCGCTGTGGATCCAGCGCATCAACGCCGCTGTCCGCGCCGAAGGCCTCACCTATTCGCAGTTCATGCACGGCACCAAGCTGGCCGGCATCGAGCTCGACCGGAAGGTGATGGCCGACCTCGCCATGAACGAGGAAGCGGCCTTCAAGGCGATCATCAAGCAGGCGAAGGACGCCCTGCCTGCGTAAAGCAGGCCGGGCGGAAGCCTGTCCCGGACCCCGATCCGGGGCGCTTCCCGCCTGATTGATCGAAGCCGTTTGAAAAGAGGAAGCGCCACCCGCCCGGGTAGGCGCTTTTTCTTTGCCCTCCATTCGTCTAGCGAGCGCCCCATAATGAGCACCGAACACGAAGCACAAGTCACGCAGACGCTGGAGCGGCTCCATGCCGCCGACACTGTCGATGCGGTCGAGGCGATCCGGGTAGAGGCGCTGGGCAAGCAGGGCTGGCTCAACGCGCTGATGAAGACGCTGGGCAAGATGAGCCCCGAGGAACGCCAGACCGAAGGCCCGCGCCTGCAGGGCATGCGCGCGCGCGTTGCCGAGGCGATCGAGGATCGCAAAAGCGTGCTCGAAGCCGCCGCGCTCGAAGCGAAGCTCGCCACAGAAGTCCTCGACCTGACCCTGCCCGCACCCCGGATGCCGCAGGGCAGCGTGCATCCGGTCAGCCAGGTGATGGACGAGCTGGCGGAAATCTTCGCCGACCTCGGCTTCGCGGTCGCCACCGGACCCGAGATCGAGGACGAGTGGCACAATTTCACCGCGCTCAACATGGCCGAGACGCACCCCGCGCGCGCCGAGCACGATACGTTCTATTTCCCCGACCGCGATGCCGACGGCCACCGCATGCTGCTGCGCACGCATACTTCGCCGGTGCAGATCCGCACGATGGTGGCTGAGGGCGCGCCGGTGCGGATCATCGCGCCGGGCCGGACCTATCGCAGCGACAGCGATGCGACCCACACGCCGATGTTCCATCAGGTGGAAGGGCTCGCGATCGACCGCGACATCCACCTGGGCCATCTCAAGTGGACGCTGGAGACCTTCCTCAAGGCCTTCTTCGAGCGTGACGATATCGTTCTGCGGCTGCGCCCGTCCTACTTCCCCTTCACCGAGCCTTCGGTGGAGGTCGATGTCGGCTATTCCAACGAGGGCGGTCGTCGCGTCGTGGGTGGTCACGGCGATGCCGAGGGCCATGCGTGGATGGAGCTGCTCGGCTCGGGCATGGTCAACCCGCGGGTGATCGAGGCCGCCGGGCTAGACCCCGACGAATATCAGGGCTTCGCCTTCGGTTGCGGGATCGACCGCCTCGCCATGCTCAAATACGGAATGAACGACTTGCGCGCCTTCTTCGATGGCGATGGCCGCTGGCTGTCGCACTACGGCTTCTCGCCCTTCGACCAGCCCACGCTCTCGGGCGGTGTGGGAGCACGCGCATGAAGTTCAGCATCGAATGGCTCCGCCACTTCCTCGACACCGAGGCTGGCGTGCAGGAGATCGCAGACACGCTCAATGCGATCGGCCACGAGGTCGAAGGGATCGAGGATCCGGCGGAAAAGCTCGCCGGGTTCACCGTTGCCGAAGTGCTCACCGCCGGGCCGCACCCCGATGCGGACAAGCTGCAGGTGCTCTCCGTTTCCACGGGCGAGGGGGAGCCTTTGCAGGTCGTGTGCGGCGCGCCCAATGCGCGCGCCGGGATGAAGGGCGTGCTCGGCCTACCCGGCGCGGTCGTGCCCGCCAATGGCATGGAGCTCAAGAAGTCCAAGATTCGCGGCGTCGAATCGAACGGCATGATGTGCTCGGTGCGCGAGCTCGAGCTGGGCGAGGAACACGACGGGATTATCGAGCTGCCCGGCGATGCGCCCGTAGGCGCGAGTTTCGCCGAATATCACGCCGCCTCCCCGGTCATCGACGTGGCGATCACCCCCGACCGGCCCGATTGCATGGGCGTGATGGGCATTGCGCGCGATCTGGCCGCGGCGGGCCTCGGCACATTCAAGCCGGTCGAGGTTCCCGACATCGCAGGCAGCGGGCCCATCGCCATGCCGATCGCAATTGAACCGGATGCGGATTGCAGCGCTTGGTACGGGCGCTCGATCCGCGGGGTCACCAACGGGTCCAGCCCGGACTGGATGCAACGGCGGCTGAAGGCGGCGGGCCAGCGGCCTATCTCGGCGCTGGTCGATTGCACCAATTATCTGATGCTGGCGACCGGACGCCCTGCGCACGTCTACGATCTCGCGAAGCTTTCGGGCGGTATGGCCGCGCGGCGCGCCCGCGACGGCGAGACCGTCGAAGCGCTGAACGAGAAGACCTACACGCTCGATTCCACCATGACCGTGATCGCCGACGAAGCAGGCGTTCACGACATCGCCGGAATCATGGGCGGCGAGCATTCGGGCGTGCAGCCGGATACAACCGACGTGCTGCTGGAGATTGCGTTCTTCGATCCCGCGCCGATCGGGGTGACGGGCCGCAAGCTGGGCCTGACGTCCGACGCGCGCACCCGATTCGAGCGCGGCGTCGATCCCGAATTCCTCGACGCTGGCCTCGCTTTGCTGACCGACCTGATTCTCAAGACCTGCGGCGGCGAGCCGAGCGAGGTGGTGCGCGTGGGGAAGCCGCCGGTCGAGCCCAAGGTGGTCCAGTTCGATCCGGCCCGCACCGCGAAGCTGGGCGGGATCGAGGTGGCGGAAGACCGTCAGCGCGCGATCCTGACCGCGCTCGAATTCAAGGTGGCCGACGACTGGACTGTCACCTGCCCGCCGCGCCGTCACGATATCGAAGGGCCCGCCGATCTGGTCGAGGAAGTCGTCCGGATCGAAGGGCTGGACAAGGTCGCCAGCGTCCCGCTGACCCGCGCGCCCGGTGTCGCCAGGCCGACCGCCACGCCCGAGCAGCTGGTGCAGCGCAAGCTGCGACGTGCGGCGGCCGCACGCGGGCTGCACGAGGCAGTGACCTGGAGCTTCCTTCCCGTCCCCGACGCCGAGCATTTCATGGATGAAGGGGCCCTCTGGGTACTCGAAAACCCGATCAGCGAAGACCTGAAGGCGATGCGCCCCTCGCTGTTGCCGGGCCTGCTGGCGGCGGCCAAGCGCAACGCGGATCGCGGCGCGCCGGGCGTGGGGCTGTTCGAGATCGGACGGCGTTATTTCCGGGGCGAGGGCGGCCATAGCGACGAGCGTTCGACGCTCGGCCTCGTGCTCGCGGGCGAGAAGACGCCGCGCGGCTGGGCGAATGGCAAGGCGCAGGGCTTCGATGCCTACGACGCCAAGGCCGAAGCGCTCGCCCTGCTCGAAGCGGCGGGCGCTCCGGTCGACAACCTGATGGTGATGGGTGATGCAGGCCCGCAGTTCCACCCGGGCCAGTCGGCCACGCTGCGGCTGGGGCCGAAAAAAGTGCTCGCGCGCTTTGGCACGCTGCATCCCGCGACGCTGAAAGCGTTCGATATCGACGGGCCGGTGGTCGCTGCGGAGATCTTCCTCGACGCTATCCCGGTGAAGAAGAATGCCGAGTTTGCGCGCAGCACCTTTAGTCCGCCCGCGCTCCAGCCGGTGACGCGCGATTTCGCCTTCCTCGTCGATAGCGCGCTTCCGGCGGGCGACCTGGTGAAGGCGGTGCGCGGCGCGGACAAGAACGCCATCGTCGATGCGCGCATCTTCGACCGCTTTGCCGGGCAGGGCGTCCCCGAGGGCAAGACCTCGCTCGCGCTCGAGGTGACACTTCAGCCGGGTGAGAAGAGCTTCACCGACGAGGAGCTCAAGGCGATTTCCGAGCGTGTCGTCAAAGCTGCCGAGAAGACCGGAGCGGAGTTGAGAGCATGAAAACCGCATTGATCACCGGAGCGACCGCAGGGATCGGTCAGGCGACCACGCGGCTGCTGGTCGAGAACGGCTGGCGTGTGATCGGCACCGGGCGGAGGCAGGAGCGGCTCGACGCGCTGGCGCAGGAGCTGGGCGCGGATCGCTTCCTCGGCCTCGCCTTCGACATCACCGACGATGCGGCGCGCGATGCGGCGATCGACGGGTTGCCGGAAGACTGGCGCGGGATCGACCTGCTGGTGAACAATGCCGGCCTCGCCAAGGGCCTCAACCCTGCGCAGGACGCCGATCTCGACGACTGGCAGACCATGATCGACACCAATGTGACCGCGATGGTCCGGCTGACGCGAAAGATGCTGCCCGGCCTGATCGAGCGCAAGGGTGTGCTGGTGAACATCGGCTCGGTCGCGGGGAGCTATGTCTATCCCGGCGGCAACGTATATGCCGGGTCCAAGGCTTTCGTGAACCACTTCACGCTGGCACTGCGCGCTGACCTGCACGGCACCGGCGTGCGCGTGACCAGCATCGAGCCGGGGATGGTCGAGACCGAATTCACCACCGTGCGCACCGGTAGCCAGGATAAGTCGGACGAATTCTATTCGGGCGCGCACCCGATGACGGGCGAGGATATTGCCGAGACGATCCGCTGGATCGCCGAACTGCCCGCGCATCTCAACGTCAACCGGCTGGAGATCATGCCCGTGACGCAGGACTTCGCGGGCTTCCGCGTGGCGCGGGATTCTTAGCGTCATCCCAGCGCAAGCTGGGATCGCCACCGGCCAAGCGCTAACTTCACACCGATCCCAGCTTTCGCTGGGATGACGAGAAACACATGACCTCCGAACGCCGTACCTTCGCGATCATTTCGCACCCCGACGCGGGTAAGACCACGCTGACCGAGAAGCTGCTGCTTCGCGGCGGGGCGATCCATCTGGCCGGCGAGGTCAAGGCGCGCGGGGCGGCGCGGCGGGCGCGGTCGGACTGGATGAGCATCGAGCAGCAGCGCGGCATCTCGGTCACTTCTTCCGTGATGACCTTCGAGCGCAACGGCATCACCTTCAACCTGCTCGACACGCCGGGGCACGAGGATTTCTCGGAAGACACCTACCGCACGCTGACCGCGGTCGATTCGGCGATCATGGTGCTCGATGCGGCAGCGGGTATCGAGGCGCAGACGTTGAAGCTGTTCGAGGTCTGCCGCCTGCGCTCCGTGCCGATCATCACCTTCATCAACAAGATCGACCGCGAGGGGCGCGAACCCTTCGAGCTGCTCGACGAGATTGCCGAAAAACTGGCGCTCGACACAGCGCCGATGAGCTGGCCGGTCGGCATGGGCGGGTTGTTCGAAGGCGTCTACGACTTCGAGGAGAACGAGCTGTATCTGCCCGAAGGCGACGGCAAGGAGTTCAAGGGCAAGACGGTCAAGGTCGATGGGCCGGAGGACGAGAAGCTCGCCGAGCATCTTTCCGCCGACGGGGTCGCCCGCGTGGCCGAGGAAGGCCTGCTGGCGCGCGAAGGCTACGCCCCGTTCGATTTCGAGGCCTATCGCAATGGCGACCTGACGCCGGTCTATTTCGGCTCCGCGCTCAAGGAATTCGGGGTCGAGGCGATCATCGACGCGATCGCGAAATTCGCACCTCCGCCGCGCCCGCAGCCCGCCGACGAGGGCGAGATTGCGCCCGACCGCGATGAAGTCACCGGCTTCATCTTCAAGGTGCAGGCCAATATGGACCCCAACCACCGCGACCGGATCGCCTTCATGCGGCAGGTCTCGGGCACGTTCAAACGTGGCATGAAGCTGACGCCGAGCGGGCTGGGCAAGCCGATCGCGGTGCATTCGCCGATCCTGTTCTTCGCGCAGGACCGCGAGATCGCCGACAATGCCTACCCCGGCGATATCATCGGCATTCCCAACCATGGGACTTTGCGCGTGGGCGACACGCTGAGCGAGAAGAACGAGGTGCGGTTCACCGGCCTGCCCAACTTCGCTCCCGAAATCCTGCGCCGCGTGCAGCTGAAGGACCCGACCAAGACCAAGCAGTTGCGCAAGGCGCTCGACGACTTGTCCGAAGAGGGCGTGATCCAGGTCTTCTACCCGGAGATTGGCGCAAACCATATCGTTGGCGTGGTCGGGCAGCTCCAGCTCGAAGTGCTGATCAGCAGGCTCTCGGCCGAATACAAGGTGGATGCCGCGCTGGAGCCCGCACCCTTCGCGACTGCGCGCTGGGTGAAGGGCGACGCCAAGGCCATGGACGAGTTCGAGAAGTTCAACCGCGCGAATCTCGCCAAGGACCGCGACGGAGACATGGTGTTCCTCGCCAAAAGCCCGTGGGACGTGAACTACCAGGCGGAAAAGAACCCGGACCTGACCTTCTCCGCGACGAAGGAGAGATAACCCCGCCATTCCCGCGCAAGCGGGACCCCCGCCTGCGCGGGGGTGACGGCTAGCGTGTCTTGGAGTAATTCTACTTACATGGCCGATTTCTCCGAGACCCTGACCGACAAGCACATCGCGATGATCGCGAAGCAGCCGGTCTTCTTCGTCGCCACCGCTGCCGAGGACGCGCGGATCAACCTCAGCCCCAAGGGCTATGATGCGTTTCGGGTGCTCGCACCGGACCGGGTCGCCTATCTCGACCTCGGCGGCTCTGGCAACGAGACCCACGCGCACCTCGCTGCGGATGGCCGCATCACGCTGATGTTTTGCAATTTCGACCGGCCCGCGCTGATCCTGCGCATCTACGGGCGCGGTCGCCCCGTGCTGCCGCAGGACGATGGGTGGGACGAACTGGCCGGGCACTTCACCCTGCTGCCCGGCACCCGGCAGATCTTCGACATTTCGGTCGAAAGCGTCCAGACCAGCTGCGGCTGGGGCGTGCCCTTCATGGCCTACGAGGCCGAGCGACCGACCCTGCAGAAGGCGCACGCGCAGGCCGACCCGGACCAGTGGGTCACCAAGGTCGCGAACCGCACGGAGAGCATCGACGGCCTCCCCACGCGCCCCACCGATCGCTTCATCGAAGGCACCCGGACAAGTTGAGGCAACACCCCACGCGGTAATTCCCGGCCCCGGAAACCAGTGCTTCTGCCCCAAGGCGGGACATGATATGGTTAACGCAAGAGGCAATCATGGGAAGGACCATTGATGCGTTCGCTTTTGCTTGCAATTTCGCTTGTCCTGTTCGGTTTCGCACCAGCCTTCGCGCAGGTCGCCACACCGCCGTCCGACGGGGGGCTGCCCGAGGATTTCTACGGCAAGGTCCAGTATTTCGGTAACCACAGCGGCGAAGTCGTCGCGACCGTGCCCGGCACGCCCCGGCGGACCGACACCAAGTGCCCCAAGCGCGAAGGCGGTTGCCCGGAACTGATCGGCGGCAGCTTCCAGGCCGAACTCGAATTCGACGGCGATATCGTGAAGGGCAAGTATCGCGGCACCGGCGGGATGCGCCCCTCGACGCTGATCGGCCGCCGCAACGGCGCCAATTGCCGCCTGTTCGACACGACCGATGGCTCGGTGTGGAGCGGCCGGTGCGACCGCGAGGCCTTCATCGGCACGGTCCGCAGCGTTCCCAACGCGCCCGAGCAGATCGACCTCGCCTTCGAGACGGTCGGCGTGAACACGGTCGACTTCTACGAGCGGGACCGGACGCGCGAACTCATCCGCGCCTACGACCAGTTCGGCGGCATCGCCTTCGGCCAGGGCGCGGGCGAGGCGCGGCTCGATGCGATCCTTCAGCTCCACGGCTATTTCGTGGAACCGGGACAGGCCTATCGCTCGGGCACGCTGCGCAACGTGGAGCGCGAGAGCGACAAGAAGAACAGCCCGATCTACTCGGTCTATGGCGACTATACGACGATCAACGGCGCATCCGCCTGGGCGCGTGCGCGGTTCGAGTATGACCGCTTCGTCTGCATCGAGACGTCGGTCGAGCAGGGCTATTGCCGCCCCATCGAATCGACGGCACCGGTGCTCGACCCGGACGAAGACCTGTTCGATTTCGCCGGGACTACGCCTGCACAGGCCTATTGATCGCTTCGAGCCGCAGGCGGGCGCTCAGCCCGCCTTTTCGGCCTCGATCACGAAATCGGCGCAACGCTCCCCGATCATGATCGCGGGAGCGTTCGTGTTTCCGGACACGATCTTGGGCATGACCGAGGCATCGGCGATCCACAGACCTTCGAGCCCACGCGCCTTCAGCTTCGGGTCGACCACCGCGTCCTCGTCGGAGCCCATGCGGCAGGTGCCGACCGGGTGATAGACCGTGTCGGCGCGTTGCCGGAGCAGCGCGTCGAGCGCGGTATCGTCGGCCAGATCGACCGGATGCCTGTCGGTGAGGCCATAATCCGCCAGCGGAGCGGTTTCGGCGATCCGGTGCGACAGGCGCACGCCTTCGCGCAGCACCGCGATGTCGCGTTCGTCGTCGAGGAAATTCGGGTCGATCGCGGGCGCATCGCCTGCATCGCGGCTCGCGAGGCGGACCGTCCCGCGGCTCTCGGGGCGCAGCACGCAGGCATGGAGCGAGACGCCGTGGCCGTTCACCTTCTCGCGCCCGTGGTCCTCCAGCATGGCAGGGACGAAGTGCCACTGCACGTCGGGGGCCGGGGCATCGGGGGACACGGTCCAGAACCCGCCCGCCTCGGCATAGGGCGTGGTCATCGCGCCCGAACGCTTGCGCCGATGCTCGACCAGCGCGCGCGCCATCCGCAAAGTCCCTTCGGCGCTGTTGCCGATAGGAACGCGGCTCTCGGTCTCCCAGCACGAGACATAGTCGATATGATCCTGCAGGTTGCTGCCGACGGCCGGGCGGTCGAGCACGACCGGAATATCGTGCGCATTCAGGTGGCGGCCCGGCCCGATTCCCGACAGCATCAGGATCTGCGGCGAGTTGAACGCACCGCCCGACAGGATCACGCCGCGCCGCGCGAAAATCTTGTCGCGTCGCTTGCCATTGCGGATCGCCACTCCGGTGACGCGCCCGCCTTCGACGATCAGCTTTTCGACCAGCGTATTGGTGCGGATGTCGAGATTGGTCTGGTTGCGGATCGGTTCGACATAGGCGCGGGCAGCGGACCACCGCTCCCCGTTGCGCTGGGTGACCTGATAGATTCCGAAGCCGGCCTGGCGCGGACCATTGAAGTCGTCCGTCTCGGTCAGCTGGAGCGATGCGGCGCTCTGGACGAAGGCGCGGCTGGTCTCGTTGGGCCAGTGCTGGTCGGATACGAACAGCGGGCCGCCCGCGCCGTGATAGTCGTCCGCGCCGCGCTCGTTCGCCTCGGCCTTCCGGAACCAGGGCAGCACGTCCTCGTAGGACCAGCCCTCGCAACCCAGCGCGGCCCAGTTGTCGTAGTCCCACCCATTGCCGCGGATGTAGATCATCGCGTTGATTGCCGAGGATCCGCCCAAGCCCTTCCCGCGTGGCTGGTGGCCGATTCGCCCGCCGAGCCCCTTTTGGGCGACGGTCTGGTAGAGATAGTTCGGCTTTTCCCCGAGGAACGGCAGCATGCCCGGCGTCTTGATCCGAAAATTGTTGTTACGCCCGCCGGCCTCGACCAGGCAGACGCTCCGGCTTCCGCCGACGGCGAGCCTGCCGGTCACCGCGCAGCCTGCGCTGCCGCCGCCGATGACGATATAGTCGTATTGGGTCATGCCGTTCCTCTCCGTTTACGGAAAGGTTAGGCGGCGCGACGGGGGCTCGCAATCGGCTTTTTGGGTGCGGCTTCCTCTTCTACCGGAGCGAGGGGCGGCGTCTTCTGCCCGGCTTCCCAGCGGGCGCGAATCATGTCCGATGTCTCGCGGCTGCCGTCATGGCTCCAGCCCGGCTCGCGCAGCAGGTAGGAAAGCTTGTGCTTCCAGGGTGCGCGCCAGATATCGCCCAGCATTCCGATCCATTCATGGAATACCGACCACAGCAGGTTGAAGCTGCCCAGCTGCTTCACGATGCCGTAGCGAATCGGCTCTTCCTCGCGGGGTCGTTCGGGCTCGAAAGTGCCGAACATCCGGTCCCACACGATGAACACGCCCGCATAGTTGCGGTCGAGATAGCGCGGATTGGTCGCGTGGTGAACGCGGTGATGGCTGGGTGTGTTCATTACCGCCTCGAACCAGCGGGGCATCCGGTCGATCGCCTCGGTATGGATCCAGAACTGGTAGATCAGGTTGAAGCCGCCGCAGATCGCGATCATGCCGGGATGGAAGCCCAGCAGCACCAGCGGCACGGCAAACAGGAAGCCGAGCGTGAAGGCGCCGGTCCAGGTCTGCCGCAGGGCGGTGCTGAGGTTGTAGTGCTGGCTCGAATGGTGGTTCACATGGCTCGCCCAAAACCACCGGCTGCGGTGGCCGAAGCGGTGGATCCAGTAATATTTGAGGTCGTCGAGCACGAAGCAGACCGGCCAGGCCCACCATTCCCAGCCGATGGTGAACAGGCGGACCTCGTAGGCGGCGAGGAAGACGGCGAGCGCGAAGCCGCCGAACAGCAGCCCGGCCACCGTGCTGCCGAGACCGAAGGCGAGGCTGACCAGCGTGTCCTTGGGCTCGTAGGCGCGCGGACTGCGCCAGCGCGCCCAGATCATCTCGACCAGCACCAGCGCGACGAACGCGGGGATCGCATAGGGGACAGGATCGAAATCGGGCATGACGCCGCTATCCTAGCGCGTTGACGCGCGACTCCCAAGCCTGCGCGTGCTCGCCCAGATCGAGCCGCACGGGACCGAAGCGCCGGTCGGCCGGGGTCACGACGAGCATGCCGTTACTGCAAGCGGCCTGTGCGCCGGGTTCCAGCATGCGGGCGGCAAAGTGCGTGCCGTGGCGTTTGAGCACCATGATTCGCCCCTCCGCGTCCGCCAGAATCGCCGCAGCCCCGTCCTGCGAGACCGTCGCTTCGGCCGGATCGAAGCCGGTATCGGCCTCGCGTGCCAGCCCGAACGCTTCCTCTGCGTCCGCCACGACGGGCCCTTGCCCGAGCTTGAGCGCCCACGCGATCGCCGCCAGCGCGAGGATCGCGGCGAGGCTTCCGAGCAGCTGGAGGAGTTGGTCGTCCACGGCTCAGGCCCCCTTTGCACCACGCGCAATTTCCAGCAAGATCAGGGCATTGCCCGCATGCCGGAGGGCCCGATCGGTCATCAGCGCGAGGATCTTCATGGGTCCCGGCCAATGCCCCCTCGCGCGCGGGCGTGCAAGCACCCTTGGCATCGCGGCGGGCATCGAAACCTCCGATCGAAATTGTCACATTCATGCGGAATCTAGGGGCAGTGGCGATTTGGTTCGCGCTGGCCCGCGTTCTGCGGTAAAGGTGGCACCAGCTTGGTGGGGGATTTGCGCAAGACGTCGATCGTTTGCCTGATAAGCAATGCCGGGGGGTGGCCGTCCGCACCCGCCGGGATTTCGATGTGAGGGCGGATGGAAGTAGCAAGGTTTTTGGCGAGTTATGGGTTACGATAAAGGACGTCGGCGCGGTCGCGACAAGCGGGACAACATCGGCGAAGAGGGCTTCGAGCCGTTTCCCGGCGGTGATTTCGGCGGCGGATTTCAGGATCGCGGAGGATTCGACGATCGCGGTGGCGGTGGCTACCAGGATCGCGGCGGTTTCAACGACCGTGGCGGTTTCCAGGATCGCGGCCCGGGTGGCGGCGGTCGTGGCGGCTTCGGCGGCGGCGGCGGTGGTCCGCGCGGCGGCGGTGGTGGCGGCGGCGGTTTCAACCGCATGCCCGCACAGGTCGTCGGCACCGGCAAGGGCCAGGTGAAATTCTTCAACGGCCAGAAGGGCTTCGGCTTCATCCAGCAGGAAGGCGGCGGGGACGATGTGTTCGTTCACATCAGCGCCGTCGAACGGGCCGGGCTCGAAGGCCTTGCCGAAGGGCAGGAGCTCGAATTCAACCTCGTCGACCGGGGCGGGAAGATTTCCGCGCAGGATCTGCAGGTCGTCGGTGATGTCATCCCCGTCAGCGGTGGCGGCGCCAGCCGCGATGCCGGACCGGGCGGTGCAGGTGGCCCGCCGCGGCGCGAGCTGACTGGCGAGAAGGCGACCGGAACGGTCAAGTTCTTCAACGCGATGAAGGGCTTCGGCTTCCTCGTGCGCGACGATGGCCAGCCCGATGCCTTCGTGCATATCAGCGCGGTGGAGCGTTCGGGCCTGTCCCAGATCAACGAGGGCGAGCGGTACGAGTTCGATCTCGAGGTCGACCGACGAGGCAAGTATTCGGCGGTCAATCTCGTTCCCGTGCAGGAATGATGCCTTGGCCCGGCGGGTTTGACCCGAGCCGGGCAAGGCAATAGATCGCCGATAGGATTTCAGATGGCGGTTCCCTTGCGGGGCCGCCATTTGTCTTTGCCCCCTCGTTTTCTGGAGTTGCCATGTCGATCCCCGCCCTCATGCCCGTCTATCCCCGTTGCGATGTTCGCCCCGTCAAGGGCGAGCATTGCCACCTGATCGACGAGGACGGGACGCGCTATCTCGACTTTGCCAGCGGCATCGCGGTCAACCTGCTCGGCCATAGCCACGAAGGGCTGATCGGCGCGATCCAGAAGCAGGCGGCGACGTTGATGCACGTCTCCAACCTCTACGGCAGCCCGCAGGGCGAGAAGCTGGCGCAGATGCTGGTCGACAAGACCTTCGCCGACACGGTGTTCTTCACCAATTCGGGCGCCGAGGCGGTCGAGTGCGCGATCAAGACCGCGCGCGCCTTCCACCAGCACGAGGATGGCGACCCGGCGCGGACCGAGCTGATCACCTTCAACAATGCCTTCCACGGGCGCACGATGGCCACCATCAGCGCCTCGGACCAGTCGAAGATGCACAAGGGCTTCCTGCCGCTGCTCGGCGGATTCAAATATTGCCCGTTCGACGATCTGGAAGCCGCCCGGGCGGCGGTCGGCCCACAGACCGCGGGCTTCCTGGTCGAACCGATCCAGGGCGAGGGCGGCATTCGCCCGGCGAGCCAGGAGTTCATGCAGGGCCTGCGCGATCTGGCCGACGAGCACGGGCTGATGCTGGTGCTCGACGAGGTGCAGTGCGGTGTCGCGCGCACCGGCAAGCTCTACGCGCACGAACTCTATGGCATCACGCCGGATATCATGGCGACCGCCAAGGGCATCGGCGGCGGCTTCCCGCTCGGCGCGTGCCTTGCGACCGAACATGCCGCGCGCGGGATGACCTTCGGCACGCATGGCTCGACCTATGGCGGCAATCCGCTGGCCATGGCGGCGGGCGTGGCGGTGATGGAAGCCGTCGCCAACGACGAGTTCCTCGAACATGTGCGCGACACGGGCGCGCGGCTGAAGGCGCGGCTCGAGCAGTTCATCGGCAATTATCCCGAACTGTTCGAGCTGGTGCGTGGCGAAGGCCTGATGCTGGGGATCAAGATGAAGGTGGAAAGCCGCCCCTTCTTCCAGCACCTGCGCGACAACCACCAGTTGCTGACGGTCGCGGCGGGCGACAACACGCTGCGCGTGCTTCCGCCGCTGGTGATCGGCGATGCCGAGATCGACGAGTTCTTCGACAAGCTTTCGGCCGGGGCGGCCGACTACAAGGTGCCGGAAGCCGGCTGAATGGAGGCCTGATGGGCGTGCGTCACTTCCTCGATCTGGGCGATGCCGGCGGCGATGCGATCGCCGCGATGATCAACGACGCGCAGGATCGCAAGGCGGCGCGCGCAGGCTGGCCGAAGGCCCGCGCCGATGCCGATGCGCCGCTGAAAGATCATGTGCTCGCGATGATCTTCGAGAAAAGCTCGACCCGCACCCGCGCCAGCTTCGACATTGCGATCCGCCAGCTGGGCGGCAGCGCAATGGTGATGGAAGGCGGATCGATGCAACTCGGCCGGGGGGAAAGCATCGCCGACACCGCACGCGTGCTCAGCCGGATGGTCGATGCGATCATGATCCGCACCGACGACCACGCCAAGATCGAGGAAATGGCGCACCACGCCAGCGTGCCGGTGATCAACGGGCTGACCGACAAGTCCCACCCGTGCCAGATCGTCGCCGACCTGCTCACGATCATCGAAGGCGGGAAGGCATTGCCGGGGCTGGAGCTGGCGTGGTTCGGCGATGGCAACAATGTTTTGCACTCGATCCTCGAGGCGGCGGGAATCTTCAGGTTCAACGTCCGCATCGCGACCCCGGTGGGGTTCGAGCCCGAAGCAGAATTCGTCGAGCTGGCGCGCGCAGGCGGAGCGAAGGTCACGCTGACACAGGATGCACAGGCCGCTGCGCGCGATGCCGACGTGATCGTCACCGATACCTGGGTCTCGATGGGGCAGGAGAATGTCGAGAACAAGCTGGGCGCGATGCAGCCCTATAAGGTCGATGACGCGCTGATGGCGCTGGCCGCGCCCGAGGCCGACTTCCTCCACTGCCTGCCCGCGCATGTTGGTGATGAGGTGACGCAGAGCGTGATCGAAGGACCGCGCAGCCGTGTGTTCGACGAGGCCGAGAACCGCATCCACGCGCAGAAATCCATCCTGCTGTGGGCCTTCGGGAAACTCTGACGCGCCGTAAGATCGGGCGAAGGGTTGGGCCCGGCGACAGCGCCCCCATATAGCGCGCCGTGAGCGAACTCTCTTCCCCATCCGATACGCCGCAGGGCGAAACCTTTGCCGATCGCTGGCTCGGCGCCTCGATCCCCGGACGCGACACGCGCTTGCGGCTGGTCCGGCTCGACGAAACCCTGTCCGAGGTTCTCGCCGCGCACGACTATCCGCCCGCGATCCGTCATCTGCTGGCGGAGGCGCTGGTGCTCGGCGCGCTGGTTGGCAGCCTGATTGACGAGGATGAGGGGCAGATGACCATGCAGGCGCAGACCCAGAGCGGCGTCGTCAAGCTGCTGGTGTGCGATTACCGCGCGGGCGCCATCCGCGGCTATGCCGATTTCGACGCGGAGCGGCTGGCCGCGCTCGGCTCCAACCCCTCGCTGGCGACTCTGTTCGGCGAGGGCTATCTCGCGATCACCTTCGATGTGCCGGAACGCGGCGGGCGGTATCAGGGGATCGTCCCGCTGGAAGGCGAGAGCCTGTCGGAGGCGTGCGAGACCTATTTCATCCAGTCCGAACAGGTGCCCACGCTGGTCCGCGTCGCGGTTCAGACCGAGGGCGATCGGACGATGGCGGCGGGCCTGCTGGCGCAGCACCTGCCCGATGGCGAAGTCGGGCGCGAACGGCTGCACGTCCGCCTCGCCCATCCGCAGTGGGAGCATGTGGAGGTGATGGCTTCCTCGATCCGGCACGAGGAGCTGCTGGACGAAGAGGTGCCGCTCGAAGCGCTTGTCTGGCGGCTGTTCCATGAAGAGGACGAGGTGCGGGTCTTCCAGGGGGCGCAGCTCCAACGCGGCTGCCGATGCAGCATCGAGCACTACGAATCGGTGATTCGCCGCTTTCCCGAAGAGGAACGCGCAGCCATGCGCAACGACGCGGGAGACATCGAAGTCGACTGCGCGTTCTGCTCGAAAATCTTTACGATCGCAGCCTGACGTTCGGCGGATTGCCGAGCGGGCTTGCCGTGATGCCTCGCGAGGCGCTAGCGCCGTTGGATGGCTGCCGAAGACCGCATGAATATTGCCGCCGTTCTCCTGTCGGGCGGGCTCGATTCGATGGTTGCGGCCGCGCTCGCGCAGGAGGCGGGGCATGAGGTCCACGCGCTGACGATCGACTACGGGCAGCGCCACAAGCGCGAGATCGAGGCCGCGCGCGCGATCGCAAAGGCGCTGGGCCTTGCCAGCCATTCGGAAATCGCGCTGGACCTGCGCCAGTTCGGCGGATCGGCCCTGACCGCCGATATCGACGTGCCCAAGGAGGGCGTCGGCGAGAGCATCCCGGTGACCTACGTGCCGGCGCGCAATCTCGTCTTCCTGTCGCTCACGACCGCTTTTGCCGAGAGCATCGGGGCGGGCCGGATCGTGATCGGCGTCAACGCGCTCGACTATTCGGGCTACCCCGATTGTCGTCCCGAGTTCGTCGCCGCCTTCGCCGAGGCGGCGCGGCTGGGCACGAAGGCCGGGATAGAGGGCGGAGGATTTGCGATCGACGCTCCGCTGCAATTCCTCAGCAAGGCGGATATTGCGCGGGAAGCGGATCGTCTCGGGCTCGATACCGGGCTCAGCTGGTCGTGTTACGATCCGAGAGGGGATGGCCTCCCCTGCGGATTATGCGATAGCTGTCGCCTGCGCCTCGGCGGATTTGCCGCGGCGGGCCTGGTCGATGGTCTCGACTATCCGGCGAAATAAGAACGAAAGAAGAGGGGATCGATGAGCGAGACTGAACCGCCCGCCACCGCGGAGAAGGCCCGTGTGCCAGCCTATAGCTGGTATGCGCTGAGCGTGCTCGTGCTGGTCTATGTGCTGAACTTCATCGACCGGCAGATTCTCTCGATCCTGGCGAACGACATCAAGGCCGATCTCGGCGTCGACGACGCGTTTCTGGGCTTTCTCTACGGTACGGCCTTCGCGATCTTCTATGCGCTGTTCGGCATTCCACTCGGCAAGCTGGCGGATAGCTGGCACCGGGTCCGGCTGATGACGATCGGCCTGGGGCTGTGGTCGGTTATGACTGCGCTGTCGGGCTTTGCGAAGAACGCCGGGGTTCTCTCGGGCGCGCGAATCGGCGTCGGTATCGGCGAAGCAACCGCCAGCCCCTCGGCCTATTCGCTCATATCGGACTGGTTCCCTGCACGCCTTCGGGCGACCGCGCTCGCGGTCTATTCGTCGGGCCTCTATGTCGGCGGCGGGATTTCGTTGCTGATCGGCGGCCTGATCGTCGAGAACTGGAATGCATCCTTCCCCGATGGCGGGCCACTGGGCCTGGCCGGCTGGCAGGCCGCCTTCATCGCGGTCGGCGCCCCCGGCATCCTGCTGGCGTTCTGGGTGCTGACCTTGAAGGAGCCGGTCCGCGGTCTGATCGACGGCATGCCCAGCGAACCCGTCGAGAAGCCGTTCCGGGGCTTCTTCGAGGAACTGCTGCAGATTATCCCGCCGTTTACGATCGCCGGTGCCGCGCGGCGCAGCCCGGCGGCGCTTGCCGGAAACCTCGCGGGGCTGGTCGGGTTCTTCTTCGCAGCCTGGCTCATCACGCTGCTGGCCGATACCGGGCAGGGCTTCATCATGGGTTCGCTCGGCTTCGATCTGGCAATCTCTGACCAGTGGTTCCTGCTCGCCATCGGCTATTACGCCATTTTCAGCTGGGCGAGCGCCTTGCGGTCGCGCGACCCGGAGACTTTCTCGCTGACCTGGGGTTCGCCGGCTTTCCTGTGCACGATCCTCGGCTACGGGACGGTCGCCTTCATTTCCTACGCCACCTCGTATTGGGGGGCGCCCTATGGCGAGCGGGTGTTCGAGATTTCCAAGAGCGAGCTGGGCCTGCTTCTTGGCGCACCCGCAGCCGTCACGGGCTTCCTCGGCGTCATCATCGGCGGACGCATGGCCGACTGGCTGTATACGAAGCTGCCCGCCGGGCGTCTCTACGTCGTGCTGTTCGGCCTGCTGGCGCCGGTGCCAGTGGTCTGGGTGATGTTTACCACCGACAGCAAGACGGTGTTTCTGATCCTGGCAGCGGTCGCCCAATTGTTCGCTTCGAGCGCGCTGGGCGCGGCGGCGGCGACCAGTCAGGCGCTGGTCCTGCCCCGGATGCGGGGGGTCGCAACGGCCACCTTCTTCCTCGCGACGACGCTCGTTGGACTGGCGCTCGGCCCCTATCTGGCCGGGCTCGTCTCGGCCAAGGCGGGCGGAGATCTTTCGCTGGGGATGCTGAGCCTCTTGTGGATCGCGCCCATCGGCCTGGTGTTGCTGGTCGCCGCGCTCAGGCTGGTCCCCAGGGCTCAGGAGCGTGTGCTGGAGATGGGCAAGGCCTAGGCTACGTCACGCCCGCGAGCGATAGAGGCTCGCGGGCGACAAAAGCTCGCTTGGGCTTGGGTTATACGCGCTCGAGAACGCCGCAGCGCACCCGGCTGCCGGCATCGCCCGACGGGTCGGTGCGTCCATCGTCGGCCTCGGCGTGGATCACAACCGCCGTGCCGTCTGTGTCGAAAATCTGCGCCAGAACGTAGCTCCGGGTTCCGCCGATCGGAACCTGGACGCTCGCCGTGCCGTTGGCGCGAACCGTCAGGTTGGGCAGATCGCCAAGATGGTTGCCGTCGTTATCGAGCAGGCCATGGCCCTCGTTCGAGGGGTTAAGATGGCCTCCGGCGGAGGTGAAATCGGGCAGCGCGCAGCGGCCGGTGGTGTGCAGGTGGAAGCCGTGTTCGCCCGGGGTAAGGCCCTGCACCGTTACTGCCAGTTCGACTCTGTCGCCGACGCCGATCAGCCGGGCTTCGCCGGTCGGCGTGCCGCTGGTGTCCATCAGCGAGGCGGTGGCGATGGTTTCGCCATCCACGGAAGGCGTCGTGGCACAGGCGGCGAGGGCCAAAGCGAGCGGAACGGCGGCGGTGGCGCGGAGGGCGATGGTGGCGGGGCGTAGCATGTGGGCAAGTCTCCTTCTGATACTCGCCCAACGAAAAAGGGGCCGGATTGCTCCGGCCCCTTCTCGTGTTTTCGTAGCGGAGAACCGCTCGATTACATGCCCGAACCCGGACCGTAGGTGATTTCCACGCGACGGTTCTGCAGCTCGCGGACACCGTCGGCGGTCGGAACACGGGGGTTCGCTTCACCGAAGGCTTCGCTGCTGATGCGGGCGTCGGGGATGCCGCGGCCGGTCATGTACTGACGGACCGAAGCGTTACGACGTGCCGCGAGGCCGAGGTTGTACTGCACGGTACCCGAACGGTCGGTGTAACCGGCGAGCATCACCGAGGCGGTGCCGCAGTTCTGGTAGGCCGAGATGGCGTTGTTCAGAACGGTCGCCGCTTCCGGCGTGATGTTCGACTTATCCCAGTCGAAGAACACGATGTAGGGGCCCGTGTTGCACGTCTGCGCCGGGGGCGGAGGCGGCGGCGGGGGAGGCGGCGGCGGGGGAGGAGGCGGCGGCGGCGGGGGAGGCGGCGGCGGAGCAGCCGGCTCACCGAAGTTGTAGGTCAGCGTGCCGAGCAGCGAGTGCGACCGGAACTGGCCTTCCAGAGCGTCGCCGAAGCGGTCGACCAGGTCGACGTTTTCCGCGTTGTAGAAGCGATACTTCAGGCCCGCGTCGATGCGATCGGTCAGCGGAGCGCGAAGACCTGCGAGGATCTGCCACGCGAAGCCGGTGTCCGAATCGTCGAGGCCAGCAGGCTGGCTGAGGCTGACGCCCGCTTCGACCTTGGTCCGCGCAACGCCGGCACCACCGCCGACGAACGCCTGCAGGCCGTCGTCCTCGCCGAAGTCGGCAAGAGCGTTGACCATGAAGCTGAGCGAGTTGGCAAAGCCTGCGGCGGGGTAGGTGCCAGCCGGCGCAACGCCGACCGCGGTGACCGGGAAGCCCTGCGTACCGACGATCAGTTCGTTGATGTCGGCTTCACGGTAGCTGCCCTCGGCTTCGAGCCGCACGGGGCCGAAGTCGTAACCGACGAGACCGCCGAAGTCGAAACCGTGGTCGTAGTCCGCGGTGAGGTCGTCCTCGATGCCGTTCACTGTGAAGTCGATGTCTTCGACCAGCATCGGACCACCTTCGACCTGCACGTAGAACGAGTCTTCGCGTGCAAGCGCCGGCGATGCGAGCATCGTCGAAGCCATCGCCATTCCGATGACGATATTGCGCATTACTGAAAATCCCCTTTTGTAATGATTGGGAGCCACCAGGAGGCCCCCACTTAACTTTTCCCCAGTTCAGAGGCAAGCAGACAGGCCTTCGTTCCAGTAAAGCGATGGCACTGTTGCACGATTGCCTCAGCAGCAGGTTCGAGTTTCTATGGAAGCCGGGGCCGTGGCCCTGTTCCTCCCGAGGCGCCAACGGCTTTGGCGCAAGTCCGTTCCCGCGCGGGATCTACACGCCGATTCCCGCCGCCCGCAGCCCGTCGATCAGAAGCGCGATCGCGGCCCGCGCTTCTGCATCGATCGTGGCGCCGCCGGACGGGGCGGCCGGGAGATCGAGGTGCTGCCAGCCGTTTATCCACCGGCGGATCGCCCCGGAGGGTTTGTCGAACACGGTCATCCCGGGTGTCGGCGAGGCGAACATCCAGGTTCCGGCGCAATAGAACGCGATGGCTCCCTCATGCCCGTCCCACGCGCCCTGCGGGCTCTCCGCAATCAGCCAGCACTCGCCCTCGGCGCCGCTGGCGGGGGGAGATGCGGCCTTGCCTTCGATTGCGGGGGCCATCAGGGCGTCGATTCGCGCGAAGCCTTCGTTCACGCCCGTTTCCTTCTGCGCCTGCGCGGCGAACAGGAACGGCAGGTCGAAGCGCGCGGAACGGGCGGTGAAAACCAGCGGGTCGCTCATGATCGGATCTCCGGAAAAAAATGGGACTTAGTGGGGGAGGATGCTTGGCAGCGAGACGGCGTGGCTACCCACCTGGCGGACCCACAGCTTGCCCTGCGGGTAGGCCGCCTTGAGGGCAGCCCAGTCCGCTGCGGGCAGGGTGAAGAACGACTCCGAGATGTCCCAGATCGAGACAGGCGCGTCGACCGGGCCGAAGCCGACACGATAGGCCTCGCGCTCTTCCGCCAGCGGGGTCTCGACCCCGTCGAGCCAGCGCCATGCACCGCGCGCACGCCTGACCCAGCGCCATTGCGGATCGCCGCCGGGGCCATGTGCGAAGCCGGGATGGACCGGCGCGAGGGGGCGCAGGGTCGTGTCCCCCGAAGTCAGCGACGCATAGACCGGCTCGGCATCGCCGATCCCGCTGAGCGCCGCGATCTCCGCGTAGGACACGAGGCCGAGCGAGAGCAGCCTTTCCTCGAGCAGCACCGCCGGAGCGCCGGTTGCGTGGCCGGTTGCGGCATGATGCTCGGTCCCGCCCCGACCGCGCAGCAGGCCGGTTAGCCGCCACTCGCCTGCCCCGAGCGGCTGCGCGAAGCGGAACTGCAGTACTTCCTCGCCCAGCAGCAGGCGGTTGGCCCCGTCGAGCAGCGCCCGCTCGTCGACCGATTGCAGCTGGTCGTGTTCGGAGGTCAGAGCGATGTCGAGCACGCCATCGGGCTCGAACACCAGCGCTGGCGAGGCGGGCAGCGCTGTCAGGCTGTGCCCCTGAACCGCATCGCCCCGCGCGGACAGCGCCAGCGGAACGAGCGTTTCGTTGTCCACACCCGCCAGGGCGATCGCGCCGCGTGCACCCGTCCTGCTCACCGCAGCATAGCGCTGGGGCACATTGCCCGCGCCGGTTCCGTCCCACGGAAGCTCGAAATAGCGCAGCGTCAGCTCGCCCTGCGCTTCGTCGACCGGCACAAGCGCGGTTCCGGCGTCGGCGATGGGTTGGGCAGACGTCGAGGGCATCACCCGCTCCAGCAGCAGATCGACCCCATCGGCGTGCGTCTCCGTGCTGCGCACCAGCCAGATGCGCGCATCGCCTTCACGTGTCACGCAGCGCCCTGGCGCAAGTTCGGGTGTCGCTTCGGCCACCCGGTAGGCGAGCGTCTCGCGCCGGGTCAGCGCGGTATGCCGCAGGTCGGCGATGCAGGCCCGCGCATCCGGGGCCGCGAAGACGCCTGCGAACTCGACAATCTCGCGCTGGTTGCCGGTCGCACCGGGCGCATGCTGGAGCGATGGCTGGAAGTCGCGCGCGGGATCGTAATAGCGCAGCGCCGTGGGCGCGTCGCGGTCGGTCGATCGACGGCGCAGGGACGAAACGGCGCGGTCTTCGCCTCCGGCGCGTCCGACGACCGGCGATGGCAGCGGGTTCGCCCCGGTCGCGGCCATCGGTGCCAGCGCCAGCCCGGCGGGAGTCGCTACCGCCGCGAAGGGGAACAGGCGGGTCATGTCGGCGAGCAGCACGGTTCGAGCACCGCCCCGGTCGGCATAGCCCGCCAGTCCGGTGAGCGGAACCGAGGCCGACGGGGCCAGCGCGATCTCGCCCAGCAGGTCCACGAGATCGAGTGTGCCATCGGCGGCGATAACCTCGAAGCTGAGCGCCGGGATGCGGTTGCCGAAACTGGCGAGTTCGAGATTCTCGAACACGGCATAGGCGATTCCCCGGAAGGCGCAGGTCTGGCCGCCCTTGTCGGCCGCGATCAGCGGATCGATGGCTGCGTCCTCGTGGCCCGGATGGAGCCGCAAGGTGCCGCCGACCTTGAGGTCGCCCGCCGCGCCGCGCAGCAGCGCTCCGTCCGCCCAGATGCGGCCGATGGAGGAGACCGGACGACTCGACAGGGCGACCGCGAAGGACACCGAATAGCTGTAGCTCGTGGTTTTCGGCTGGCCCTTGCCGCCGCTCGTCTCGCTGCTTTCGACCAGGTCGGTCGCCCAGATGATCGTGCCGGGCAATCGCATGGTACCGTAGACGCGCGGGATGGGCTGGCCGTAGCTCGAGGTTGTGACCGCCAGTTCTGTCAGGCGCGGCCCTTCGCGCGAGGAAGAGCCGATGATCGTGGTGTCGACCGCGCGGCCAAGCAGCGCACCGACCGCGCCGCCGACGGGCCCGCCCACAGCCGTGCCGACAGCCGAGAGAATCAGGGTTGCCATTTTGGTTCTCCGTCAGGTGTCAGCCGCCAGGCCGCCAGCAGCGCCCATTGGTCGGGCAGGGGCGTGCGCACCACGCGCCCGAGCCCGGCATGGGCATGGACGATCTCGCCCGCATTAATCGCGATGGCCGCGTGGACCTGTGCGGGTGCGGTGCGCAGCAGGAGGATGTCGCCCGGCTGCGGGCTTGCGCCCGTGGTTCTGCTTAGGCCCGCGCTCGCCAGCGCCGTCTCGGGGATGGCGAAGCTGCGGCGGCGGGGGCGGTAATCGGCGGGCAGCGCCAGCTCGATGCCGACCTGCGCGAGGCTGACGATCACCACGCCGATACAGTCGAGCCCGGATGCCGGCTCGCGCCCCTGCAAGCGGAAGGGCGTGCCCACGAGGTCGCGCGCCGCAGCGGCGAGCGCATGCGAGGCTTGCATCAGGCCCGCGAGGGGTAGCGGGCGACGAGATCATTGCCCGGCAGGAAGGGCTCGCCGCGAAAATTGACCGCGTTGTCGAACCGCGTCGCGCATGTCGCCATGGTCCGGTCGCAGCCTTCGCGAAGCTGGCCGCGCGTGCCCGCCATCACGCCCGCCGGGATTGGCCCGTCGAGCACGAGCATTCCGTCGCTTTCGGCGATGATCGCCTGGCGCAGGCCCACCGCCGGGCCATCGAGCCAGCGAAGCTCGCCGAAGACGAAGTCGCTCGCTGTCAGCCCTGCGAAACGCACGCCGTTCGTAGCGCCGTCGACCTCGGCGACCAGCGCTTCGCGGGTGCAGCGCGCGGGCGAGAGGTTGCAGCCGGGCCCGCAAAAGCGCGCGCGGCAGCCGGGGCTGGTGCGCGGGACGGGGTCGAAATCGAGCGCCGCCTTGAGCGAGAGAAGCTTCGCCGAGAAGCCTTTGTCCACCACCTCCGTCTCACCCATGCTGCCGGCGAACAGCACCTGTGCCTCGCCCGTCTGCCAGTCGATCGTCCCCGCCAGGACCGTCGCGCCGTCGAATCGCCCCGCCGCCAGATCGACACCAGAGAGGGAATCATGTGTCAGCGCGCCATCCATCTGCGCATCGTCGCCGTCGATATCGGTCGTCAGGCGCAGCGCCGCGGGGCGGATGCCGGGCGCGGCCCGGAGGCGAAGTCCGTCGAGCACAAGATCGCGATCGTGGCTGGTGAAGCCGAGCGTCACCCCGTCGCGGCGCTCGATCCGCCAGAAAAAAGCGCGGGTCGCCAGCCGGTCCCCGGTCAAGGTCTCGCTCATGTCGCTTCCCTGATCTCGACCAGCGGTACGCTGGGGGCCTGCCCGGCCGCGAAGCCCGCCGCGCTGAGCGAAAGGCGGTCTTCGGCGAAGCGCACGGGCACGTCGAACAGGAAGCCCGCGCGCACCTCGGCACCCTCGGCAGGCGGTGCGTCGAGCACCACCTCGCCCAGCGGATCGAGCGTGAAGGCGGCGGTCTCCGCGCCGTCGATGGCGATCCGCACCGTGCCCGCGCGGGGCCGGGTGATCCGCCGCACTTGCGGCTCGGGCTCCTCGCCGTAGCGTTTTACCAGCGCAAAGCGGGACCGCTCGCCATCGCCGGTGCCGAGCAACTGGTCCTGCGGCCCCGGCGCGCCCTGCGCGTGATTGGACGAGTGGTCGAACGGATCGGCCAGGCGAAACCCGCGGGCGGGGCCGTGGCGGGCCCGGAAGAAGGCCAGCAAGGCCGCCAGCTCGCTTTCCGAGCGGATGCCGGGGCCGACATCGAAGCGCAGGCGCGCATCGGCCCATTGGGCGGTGCGGCGTTCGTGCCCCGAGGCGGAGACCAGCACCGAGGTCGAGAATTCGGGGCTCGCACTGGCATCGGTGCCGAGCGCGAGCGGGTAGGAAACATCGTCGAAGCCTTGCATGTCGTCCGTTCCGTGGGTGTTGGGCGGCGGCGGCAGCCGCGTGTATCCGTCGCGCACGACCTGCGGCAGCGCCCAGACGAAGCGCTGCGCGACACCGCGCCGCGCCGCCTCGTCGAGCGCTTCGTCGATCCGGGGCCAGAAGGTCGCGGCGTCGTCTGCCGAGAGCACGAAGCCGGACAGATAGTCCTGCCGGTCGACCGGATAGCCGAGCCGCGTATCGACCTGCGCGTAGGCATTGCGCCGCGCGCTGGCGGCTCCGGCGGTCAGCCAGTCGTAATCCTCGACTTGCAGACGATCGAACGCCGGGAAGGCCCAGCCGAGCGGCATGTTCGCGCGTTTCTGTTCGGGCATTTCGGGGTCGAGCACGGTCGGCGTGAACACCAGCAGCGAAACCTCCGCCGGGCCGCTCGCGGCGTCGCGCACGGCTTGCGCCAGACCCGCCGTCGTTTCGGCCAGCAGCGCGCCCGCCCGATCGAGCAGCACGAAATGCGGCGGATAGAGCCTCATCTTCAGGGTCGGGATCGAGGTCATGATCGCTTCGGCGCGCCAGATCGCGAGCGCCGCCTGATCGTAGAGGCAGCAGTGCCCGTCCGCGCGGACCCACCACCAGGGTTCGCCGATCTGGAACCGGACCGGCAGGCCCGCCGCCTCGACCAGCGCGACGAAATTAGCCGCGACCGCGCGCAGCCACGCCATCGCCTCCTCGCGAGCAGGCGTGAGCAGCGCCGAAGGCGGCTCCCACCCGGTGCGTGCGGGCGTCCCGTCGAGCGCATATTGCTGCCAGGATTGCGGGCAGTGATCGGCCAGCAGCTCGTAGGACAGCGAGACGATGGGTTCCAACCCCGCGTCCGCCAGCGCTGCGAACAGTCCCGCGTGCCACGCCCTTGCCGGTTCGCAGAGCGTGCCCGCAGGGTCGGCCAGCAGGCGCGCGGCTTCGGTCCCTAGGCCCGGCACGAGCCGGAAGAAGTGGCTCATGCCGACATAGTGCAGCACCCGCCCCCGATAGCCGAGGTGACGCAGCTGGCGCACAAGGCGGGCGGGCGTCTGGTTGAAGGCATCGTCGTAAGCAGTCGCGATCTGCTCGCCATGTTCGGGGAGCATGCCATCGCCGATCTCCAGCATCGCGCCCGCACCGTCGCAGGACATGTCGCTCAGCTCGGCCCAACCCTCGGCCCTCGCCGGCAAGCGATCGCTGCTGCCCGGCACATATCCCGGCGGGACGAGCGAGATGAACATCCGGTCGATGTCGGAGGGGTGGATCGCTTCGCCGGGCAGCGCGAAGCCGCTTTCGAGCGCGGAGAAGGGCAGCGTGACCACCGCATCCTCGGGCGAGCCTTCCGCATAGTTCCACAGGCGGATGTACCAGGCGCGCGGGGCACCGCTCGCGTCACGCCCTTCGATGGTCAGCGTTGGGCCGTTGACCGCATCGAGCGCGATCACTCCGCCGCTGCGCCAGCGGAAGCGGAGCACGCTGTGGGCATAGTCGCGGTTGATGGCATAGGCGTGCAGCGGGTGGTCGAGCGTGTCCTCGCTCTCCCAGATCAGCCCGGCCAGCTCGCCCGCGTGGTGGAACTCGCAGGTCACCCGCAACGCGTCGGACGCGGTCGTAACCACACTCGCCATCATCGGGCGCGGGAAATTGACCGTCCAGAAGCGCGGATCGAACCGCTGGATGTGGTCGTGCTCCTGCCCGTTTCGGCGGGAGGCGAGCCAGTGGGCCATCACGAGACCTCCATTGCGCGGCGGATGCTTGCCGCGATCTGCCGCCCGGAGCGTTCGAGCGCGACCGGGGCACTGGTTCCGGCGGGAGCGGCGAGGGTGATCGAGACATCGACACGCTTCGCCCCTCCGCTGCCCTGCGCGATCGGCACGATGCGCCCGTCGCCCGGTGGCACGAACAGCTCGGGCCCGCGTTCGCCGACCAGATAGCCGCGCTGCGCGCTCACCGGCCCGCCGGTGGCCCGACCGGGCAGGCCGAGCGCGCCGCCCAGCACGGTGCCGAGGATGCCGCTCAGGGGCGTGTTCGATCCGAATAGCTGGCCCAGCCCGAGTTTAAGGGCCTGCGCCGCGATCCGGTCGATCGCGCGACTCGCGGCGGCCTGCAGATCCTCGAAGCCCAGGCTCCCGCGCCGGATGGCGGAGAGCAGGCTGCGTTCGAGCACGTCGCCCGCACGCACAAACCCGCCGACCAGTTCGCCGTCCAGATCCTTGCGCATGCGCGCGATATCCTCGGCAAACCCTTGCGTGCTCGCGCGCACGTCGATCAGCAGGGGTTCGAGATCGTCTGTTTCAAGAGCCGGCATCGGGATCGCGCTCCATCAGGGTTTCGAGGTCGCTGCGGGCCATTCCGGCGGCGGCGGGGGTGATCGGGCCGAGCGCGGTGGCGAGCTCGGCGGGGGTGGCGCGCCAGAAGGCTTCCGGCGGCCAGCCGAGCGCCTGCGCGGCGAGGGCGGCCAGCGGGGGGACGCCGCTGCGAAAGTCCGCCATCACCGCCCTTGCAGGATCGCGGCGAGCAGCGCGCGCAGCGGCCTCGTGGCGGCGGCAAGCCCGCCTGCCAGGATCGCTTCGCCCACCGCTTCGCGGGTCAGGCCGTCGCGCGGATCGAGGCAGTGCCAGAACAGCGCTGCGATCTCCGCCAGCCGCAGCTCGCCATTGCCCGCCCGCTCGACCAGCGCGAACAGCGGGCCGAGCTCTTCTTCCGCCGCGACCAGCGCGGTGAAGCTGGGGCGCAGCCTGTGCGTCTCGCCCGCGATGCGGATCGCCGCTTCGCCACGGACAGGGTTGGGGGCAGGGTTGGCGCCGCTCATACCGGGGCGACCGCGCCCGAGCTTTCGAGCTGGATCGTGTAATTGCGCTCGCCGTTGAAGTCGCCCGAATAGTCGAGCCGCTGGACGAGGAAGCGACCCCGCAGCTTTGCGCCGTCCTCGAACGACAATTCGTAATCGTCGATCGTCCCGGCGAGGGCATGGGCCTGCACGCGGGCTTCGGCATCCGAGCCGAGGAAAATCCCGCCCGCGCCGACCGAGACCGAGCGGGTGCCCGCGCCCGACAGCAATTCGCGCCAGCCGCCCGAATCCTTGTGCGTCACGACCACCGAGTCGCCGTTGATCGAAAGCTGCGTGGTCCTGAGGCCGGCCACGGTTTCGTAGGATGGCGGGCTGGCACCATTGCCGATCTTGAGGAGGAAGGCGGAGCCTTTCTGGGCAGTCATGGGGTTCTCCGGTCATGTGAGGGGAAGGACGGGGAAGCGGCTGGACGAGCCCGGCGCAGCTGCATATTCTCCACCCCGGGGTTCGAGGGGGAGAATGCGATGCGACGGTTGGTTCTGGTTGCGCTGGCGATTACGCTGGCGAGTTGCGGGTGGTCGTCGGCCACCCGGCTCATTCCGCTATCGGAGCGGGCGGTGCCTCAGCTTTCGGGCGAATATGTCTTTGCCGGTCGGACGGTGACCTACGGCCGGAAGCTCGGTGGCAGTCTGATGGAACTGATCGTGCGCACGTCGGAGGGCGACACGTCGCGCAAGGTCGTCGCGTTCGATCACGTCCGACATGTGCACGATGATTACGAGATGCGGGACTTCTACCTGGTCGAAACCGATGTCTCGACGCCGGAGAACGGCTCCAATTTCGCCTATCAGCTGATCGAAGTCACCCAGGGCCTCGATGAAGACGGAAGCCGTCTGCCCGACAAGACGATCCGCGAATATCGCCTCAATTGCTCGGATGCATCGGACGGGTTCGACAACAACCCGGACGAGCGGTGCCGTTTCTCGCGCTACGCCGACGTGATGGCCGCGGTGCGGGACGTGCTCGTGTGGATGGACGATCCGCGCATTCCGCTGATGTCAGACCACGGCAGCCAGCCGAAAGAGGACTGATCGGTCAGGTCTCGATCAGGCGGAAGCGGTATTCGCGCAGCAGCGCGCGGGCATTGCGCTCCCGCCTTTCGGCGCGGCCCCTCAGGAAGATCGCGCTGACGACCTGAAAACCGCCTTGCCCGGGCGGCAGTGAGAGCGCGCGCGCATCGACCTTTTCGGCGGTCTGGCCGCCGGTCGCGGGATCGTCGCCATGCAGGCGCAACTCGAGGGCGACGCGGACCTCGCGCCCCGCGCAGGTCTTGGTACTCCAGTCGGCCGAGGCGCTCGCGACGAGCGCGAGCCAGGGGGGCGAGGTGCGCTCGATCTCCGCCTCGTCGACGATATTGAGCGCGGAGGCGATCTCCGGGTCGGCGCGCAGGTGGTCGATCAGCGCGGCGCGAAGATGGGTTTCCATCAGTCGTCTCCGAAATGTGGCCAGAGGCGGTCGGGCGAGCGCCAGGGGTGGCCACCCCGGCGCTTCCCACGCGCCCGCGCTTCGAGGCGGCGAAGCGCGCGCTTCTCCAGCGCGAGCGCCAGCCGGTCGAGAACGGGTATTTTCGCGCGGATCATGCCAGCCGCACCTGCCGCCATGCACGCCATAGCGCGGCTATGGCCGCCGGCGGCTCACCCGCGCCCTGCTCGCCCTCGCGGTGGAGGAAGGCGGCGAAGCGCAGGATGCCGTGGCGCAGCCCGTCGGGGAGCGAGGCCCAGTCGGGTGCAAGCCCGGCTTCGAGCGTCACCGCCACGCGGCTGACGAAAGGCCCGCGCCGCAAGCGCAATTGCGCCGATCCGTCGCCCGCCAGGTGGAGGTCGTACTCGTCCTCGCCCAATGCGGTGCGCGCGCCTTCGCCGTTGAGCGCTTCGACGCTCATCACATCGGCAATCGGCCGGGTCGTCAGCCGCGTCCATTCGTGGCTCGCATCGCGGACTTCCTCGATGGTCGAGGCCAGCGGGGTGAGGCCGGTGAAGCGCTCGCACGCCTCGACCCCGGCACCGATCAGCGCGGTCAGCTGCGCATCGTCTGCGGTTCGCGTGATGCCGAGCCAGTGCTTCAGTTCTGCCAGCGCTGGCGAGAGATCGCCGCCGGCCAGGATGGTGCGCATCGAGGCGGTCTCCTTGATAGGTCAAAGGGAAGGCGCCCGCGCCGCCGGGTTCTCGAACGGCCAAGGGGGAAAGCCGGAGCTTGCCGGGCGGCGCGGGCGCGCGGGGCGCGGGAGCTAAGGCTCCGCACCCCGTCGGCGTCAGGCTTCGATCCGCAGCAGCTTGATCGCCGCGCTATCGAGCACCTGCCCGCCGATCCGCTTGGTCGCGTAGAAGTGGACGAAGGGCTTGTTGCTGAAGGGATCGCGCAGCACCTGCGTGGCGCTGCGTTCCGCGATCAGGTAGCCGTGGCGGAAATTGCCGAAGGCGATCGGATATTCGTCCGCTGCGATGTCGGGCATGTCCTCCGCCTCGACCACGGGGTAGCCGAGCAGCCGGTCGGGCTGGCCTTCGACGAGGCCCGGCTGCCACAGGAAGGCGCCGTCGCTGGTCTTGAGCTTGCGCACCTCGGCGAGCGTAGCGGAATTCATCACGAAGCTTGCGCCCTGCCGATGTCCGGCCTTGAGCGTATGGACGAGGTCGATCAGCGTCAGGTCGGGATCGTCGCCCAGCCCCGTGGCATTGCCCGTGCCGATATATTGGAGCGAGCCGAAGGCGCGCGATCCATCGCCCAACGTGGAGGTGGTCGCCTGAAGGAAGCCCTTGGGCTGGTTGGTCCCGCTGCCATTAACGAACGCCGCACCCTCGGCCCGGGCGAATTCCATCGCGATCTCGCTCGCGAGCCAGCTCTCGAGGTCGAAGGCTGCATCGTCGAGCATCGACTGGCTGGCCGCCGGATTGGCATAGAGATCGCCGCTCGGCGGGGCGATTTCGGCGAAGGTGGGCGTATCGGTGTCGCCACGCTCGCCGATTTCGCTTGCCCAGCCGCTTGCCGTGCCGCCGGTGGAGATCAGCTTGCGGTAGCCCGCGCTGCCGGTCTGGACGACCTGCGCGATGGCGCGGATCGGGCTGATGGCGGTCACTTCGCGGGCGATCATCGCGTCGATCTGGCGGGGCACCGCATAGCCGCCGTCGCCGGGGGTGGCACCGGAGAGCGACTTGATTTCATGCGTCGCGCCGCGCCGCAGGTAGCCGTCGACGAAGCCCTTCACTTCGGCGGGCGCGCTATCGCCCGCGCCCAGCGCGGGGCGCTGCGCCGCACGACCGATCTTGTCGACGCGGGCCTTCACCTCGTCGAGATCGGTGCGGATCGTCGCCACATCTTCTTCCAGCGCGTCCTGCCGGGCGACGATATCGAAGCTGGCGTCGAGCGGATCGGTGGTGGGGGTTTCGGTAATGGGGGTCTGAATATCCATGGGGCACATCTCTTTCTTGCTTGGGGGAAGGAAAGCGTGAGCTCCTGCGAAAGCAGGAGCCTCAGGCCGGCAGGCGTGGTGCTGGGGGCACGAGATCCCTGCTTTCGCAGGGATTCAGGGCGAGATCAGATGCACCCGTGCGCCCTGTTGCAGGGGATGGGTGACGAGGCTGATTTCGAGCAGGTCGACGGCGATCAGCGCGCGCCCTTCGGGACGGTGCTCGGCGGTCCGCGCTCGGTATCCGAAGCTGAGCCCGCTAACGGCGCGCGCCCCGAGCATTGCTGCGGCGCGGCTGGTGGGCCGGTCGATCCGGGCGACGACGCGGAGGCCGCGCGCATCCTCGCCGATCCGCTCGACCCAGCCGATCCGTTGGCGCGGATCGTGCTGCCAGTAGAGCGGGAGCGGGTCGCTGTTTCGCGCGAGCGTGGCAGTGAAGGCGCCGGGCCGGATGGTGTCACGGGCGGCGTCCGGAATGCCGAAGAGCGCGGCATATCCTGCGACCCTCACTTGAACAGCCCCGGCACGCCCAGCCGGACCGCGATGCCGAGCAGCAGCAGCGCGCACATCCCGCGCACCAGCCACTCGATCGCGGCCTTCCACGCGCTCGCCTTGGCATCGCGCCAGGCCTGCAGCAGCTCGCGCAACTCGTCGATATCGCCCGAGGCCGCTTCGTCCGACAGGCCGATGCGCACCAGCGCGCGGTTGGCACCCAGCTCGCCCGCTTCCTCCGCGATGGCGCGCAGGGTGACGAGTTCGGCGCCTTCGGTCCGCGCCTGCGCGAGCAGCGCGGCGAGCATGTCTTCGTTGGTCATGGTGTGCTCTCCACAGGAGCGAGGCCCAGCATCGCGCGGCGCTCCTCGTCGGTCAGGAAGTCTGCTTCGCTGACCTGCTTCCACAGCCGCTCGCGGTCTTCGGACAGCGCGGGCACTCGGTCGAGATCGACTGCAATTCCCGCGCCGTCGAACCACGGCGCCATCCCGGCAGCGATGCCGCCGAAGATCTTGTCCGCCAGTGGAAGCAGCGTGAGCCGCCACAGCGCGCGGTTCGCCTCGCGGTAATTGGAATAGGTGTTGTCGCCCGGCAGGCCGAGCAGCATGGGCGGCACCCCGAAGGCGAGCGCGATGTCGCGCGCGGCGGCTGCTTTCAGCGTCGCGAAGTCCATGTCGGCGGGCGACAGCGCCATGCTCTGCCAGCTGAGCCCGCCTTCGAGCAGCATCGGACGGCCCGCATTGCCGTTGCCCTGGAAGGCGCTGGCGAGTTCGGCCTTGAGCCGCTCGAACTGGTCGGCGCTCAGGCCCTGCCCGTCGCCCGGCTGGTAGACCAGTGCGCCCGAGGGCCGCGCGGCATTCTCGAGCAGGGCATTGTTCCAGCGGCTCGCCGCGTTGTGGATCGCGATGGCCTGCGCGGCGGCGCTCAAGGCCCCCGCGCCGTAGTGATCGTCGCCGGGGTTGAGGCACTTGAGATGGATCAACTCGGGCCAGCCGTCCTCGTCCTCCAGCGGGATGACGTGGGTCTGCGCGCCGAGGTGGTAGGCGAAGGCTTCGGGCCAGCCGATCGGTCCGGGCCGGATCGTCACCCGCTCGGGCCGCAGCGCGAAAAGCTCGACCGGCTTGCCGCTGGCGTCCTTGAGCACCTGCACGAAGGCATTGCCGTGCAGCAGCAGGTGCGCGGCGATGGTCTCGACCAGCGACTGACCCGCGCTGGGTGCGGTGACGAGCGCGAGCAGGTCGTCCGCGTCGGTCTGTACGGGAGCCGCACCCACCCCTTCGGCCACGATCCGCACCGCCCGCTGCGCGACCGGGTTGGAGGCGTATCCGGCCTGCAGGCTGGTCGCATAGTCGAAGGGCGGGGCCGATTGCCCGCGCATCTCGAAGGCATGCGCCCAGGGCGAGGCAAACCCGCGCGCAATAGGCACATGGGCGCTCCCCCCGCCCTTGAAGGCGGAGGTTAGTGAGGTGAGGAAGGACATTATTTGCTCCGGTGAAAGGAGTGTGAGAAATCTGCTCCAAACGGGAGCGGCATTATGCGGTGGACGATCGTTCTAACCTGGCTGGCAAGCATGGTGCTGACCGGATGCGCCGAAGCCACCAAAGGTCCGCCCGCCGATTGTGCCGCCGCGAAAGCGCAGTTTCAGGAATGCTTCGATCAGAATGCGGGCGGTGACGCAGCACATTTCGAAGCAATGTGGTATGCATGCATCCCGCACTCCCAAGCGAAGGTCATCGAAGGCTCGTGGGCGACCGACTTTGAATGGAACGCGTTTTTCGAAGGCCGTCAGCCGACACCGAAAGAGGCGTTCCCCGATACACTGCCTGCTTCGCTGGCATTCAGGGACGGGGTCCAGGCACCGCCGAAGGCCGACGACGCAGCACGTCTATGGAAAATCAAGTTTGTGGGCCGGGAAGAAACCTGCCGCCCCTTCGATGACATTGCGCCTACCTTCTTTGTAGAGGAGGTTCTGGAGAAGGAGCTGGTGTGGGAAGTTCAGGGCTATCCGACCTACTCGCTCGATCCAATGGAACGCTAAAGCCCCCGCACTCGCGGCCTTCCACCGCGCCCCAGCATCAGCTCAGTCAGCGCCCAGACCAGCGCGTCGGCGCGGTCGGGCGCTCCCCCCGCCCTTGAAGGCGGAGGTTAGTGAGGTGAGGAAGGACATGGAGGTCTCCGGTCGGGAGCGAGAGATTGGCCCGGACGGCCGATTGTGATATTTGCGTCGCATGCGATTGCGACTGATCCTGGTCGGTATTTCATGCCTCGGGCTGGCGAGTTGCTCCGAGGTTTACGAGGTCCGCGCGGAAGTACGCGATGGGCAGATCGTTTTTACGGCCGAGAAAGACTGGTTTCGCGAACGATGCGTGAGTGAGATCGAGGTGCTCGCGGAGGGCGCCGACAGTACCCCCTCCTCTCCGCAAAGCGCTCTGCAGAGTGATGCGGAGAATCGACCCGCATTCGTGACCGTTTGGCGTGACAGTGGCGGGTCGCTCGAAGACCTCGGCGATGATTGCGAAAATCGATTTCCTGTACGCTACGGAGAGCCTCTTGCCGGCAAACCGCTCGATCGACCGCCCCAGCTTGGACCTGTTGGCGCCAAGCCTTTGGCTCGCGGCGTAGTCCACAAGATCAGGACGACGACTCACTTGGGAGAGCACGGTTGGGGCAGTTTCGTGATCCATCGGGACGGCACGGTTGAAAATCTCGACTAGTATTGCTCACATCCCCCGCACCCTTGGCCTTCCACCGCGCCCCAGCATCAGCTCGGTCAGCGCCCAGACGAGCGCGTCGGCGCGGTCGGGGGAGCGGCCCGGGCCTTCGTAACCGCCTCCGACGATCAGCCCGCACAGCTGGTCCTCCAGCTTTGCGAAGAGGCCGGCGTGGCGCACCCGGCCTGCCTCATACAGAGCCGCGACCGGTTCGGCGCGGGCGACCTTGCCCCGGCTGGCGTGGACCAGCTTCACGGGCAGCGACACTTCGCCTGCGCGCAGGACGCTTTCGACCATCGCGCCGCCCTGGTTGGCTTCGGCCACGACCCGGTCGGCATTCCATAGCTCGGCGGCGCGAGCGACCGCGCGGGCCCAGCGTTCGGGCGAGGCGCGCTCGATGCTCGCATCCGCCAGCACCATGGCCGTGCCCTCGCCGTCCACGCCGCACACCACGATCCCGCAGGCATCGCCCTGCGCGCTCGCGGGCGGATCGACGCCGACCACCACGCGCGCCCGGTCGGCGCACGGCTTGGCCACGCGGCTCGCCTCCAGCATTGCGCGGGTCCACAGCGCGCCCTCGATATCGGTCAGCAATTCGCCGTCGAGTTCCTGCCGCCCGAGCGTCGTGCGCCCGAACTGGCGCCGCATCTGCCGCAGGAAGCGCTCGGGCAGATGCGCGGCATTGTCGTAGGTCGTGCCACGCGTCACCACGGCGCCATCCTCGGCGAGAAGCCGCTGGACCAGAGGCACGGCGCGCGGAGTGGTGGTGGCGAGCGCACGGGGGCGTTCGCCCAGCCGCAGGCCCATCAGCAGATTATCCCATGCGGCCAGGGCGCGCTCGCCCGAATTATCCCATTTGGCGATTTCGTCACACCAGGCGTAGCCATGTTGCGGCCCGCGCAGGCTCTCCGGCTCGGCGGCCGAGTAGCAGGTGGCGCGCGCCCCGTTCGCCCAGGTGAGCCGCCGCAGGCTCGGCTCCCATAGGGGCGCAAGGCCGGGCGGCGAGACCGCGAGGATGCCGCTCTCGCCCTCGATCATCACGGCGCGGACCTCCGCCAGCGACGCGCCGACCAGCGCGATCCGCGCCTCGGGATTGCCGCGCGCCACCATCCGCACCCATTCCGCGCCCGCGCGGGTCTTCCCGAAGCCGCGCCCGGCACAGACCAGCCAGGTGTGCCAGTCGCCCGGCGGAGGGAGCTGCTCGGGCCGGGCCCACAGCTCCCAGTGAAAAGCCAGCGCCTCTGCCTCCTCGGCGGAAAGCGAGGCAAACCAGTCCTCCCGCGCTTGCGGCGCGAGGTCCAGCAGCGCGCCGAGCCGGTCAGCCGCCATCGGACGAAGTGCCCCCGGGGCTCGCGGCAAGGCGCGAGCGAATCGTCGCCAGCTTGCGATCGAGCGCGGCATAGACCGCCGCCTCGTCCTGCCCGCGACGCCGCGCGCGTTCGACCGCCACCGTCTCGCGGTGCGCGGCCAGCAGGCGGATCGCATTGGCAATGTCGAGCTTGCGTTCGGGGTCGTGCCCGCGCAGCTGGGCGAGCACTTCCATTTCGAGATGTTCGTATCCTTCGTAGAGTGCGGCGCGCCAGTCGGCTGCGAAATCGGCGTGTTCGCGCCGGGCCTTGTAGGCGCGGCTGGGCGAGACACCCGCTTCCTTGGCCGAGGCCGTCACATTGGAGGTCGCGGCGAGTGCCTGGAGGAAATAGGTCCGCCAGTGCTTGTTGACCGGCCCTTCGCCGTCGGCCGCCTTCTGCGCGTCGGTGATGCGGACATTCTTGCGCTTCCCCCCGCGCGGGGAGGAGGCACGCGTTTTGCTGGTCATGAAAAAGAGGCCCCGGGGCTGGCGACGGGGCGGTGGAAGGTCGGCCTCCCTGCTGCCTGCACCATCGCGATGTTCCGTTTTTCTAGGCGATTGTGTACTTTACACACCCACGGGATTCTGCTACTTACGAGGGGTAAGGAGCAAAAATCACCATGTCGGTTCTCTCATCCCCTCACTTTCACGACGAAGCCAAGGCGTTCGAGTACCTTGAAAGCATCGTGTGGGCCGATGGCGTAGTCTGCCCGCACTGCGGCACGGTGGGAGGCCGCGTGTACGACCTGTCGGGCGTGCGCACAAAGCCGAGCAAGAAGAACCCCGAGGGCAAGCTTCGCCACGGTCTCAAAAAGTGTGGCGAGTGCCGCAAGCAGTTCACGGTGAAAGTCGGCACCGTGTTCGAGCATGCCCGCCTGCCGCTCTACAAGATGCTACAGGCCGTTCACCTGATGGTTTCGAGCAAGAAGGGCATCAGCGCCCACCAGCTCGCCCGTGTGCTTGAGGTCCAGTACAAGAGCGCCTGGTTCCTCGCGCACCGTATTCGTGAAGCTATGCGCTCGGGCGATCTTGCGCAGCCGTTCGGCAACGGCGGCGGCGCCGTGGAGGTGGACGAGACCTATATCGGCTTCAAGAAGGGCCGCGCCTTGCAGAAGGGCACGGGTCACAAGATGGCCGTTGTCGCGCTGGTGGATCGCGAGAGCGGCAAGTCCAAGTGGTTCCACGTCGAGAACGCCCGCGCAGACGACATTCACCCCATCGTGCTCGACAACATCGCCCGCGAAGCCCGCCTTATGACGGACGAAGCCAAGATGTACCGCAAGATTGGTCGCGACTTTGCCGAGCATGGCACCACCACTCACGCCCGCTTCGAGTACGTGAACCCGAAAGACCGCACCATCCACACGAACACGGTTGAAGGCGCGTTCTCGATCTTTAAGCGCGGTATGCGTGGCGTGTACCAGCACTGTGCTGAGCATCACTTGCACCGCTACCTTGCAGAGTACGAATTTCGCTACAACACCCGCACCGCCAACGGCTTCGATGATCGCCAGCGCGGCGCGGAAGCGGTGAAGGGCATCGTCGGCAAGCGGCTAACGTATGAAGGGCCTAACGCGAGCGCCTAAGCGCGCCGAACAACTTTGGTTGCCGGGCTTCAAGCCTCGCAACCGGAGCAGATGGCGCTAAGTGACTCAAAGCATTGGCTTATCTTAAGCGCCTGATTCACTTTACAAAATCGCAAAAACTTGCTATATAGATAAAGCGGGGTAGCGCCTTCGAATGAGGGTATGCGCCCCGCTCCTTTACGCCCGTATTATACCAAGCTTTTTGGGGTCGGCCTTAAAGGCGACTTTCAGCAGGGCAGGCTCAAGCAGCATGAAAGACTGGTCAAAGCCCATCTGCACCGCGCGCGGAGTGGGCTTTTCGAAGCGTAGTAGGCTGTACGCGCAAAAGTCGGCTGCTTGGATGAAAAAACTGCGCTTGGAATCGCGATAGACGATATCCTCAATCAGATGCTCTGCCGGTATGTTTTTGGACGTAGAGCCATCAGCCCACCCGCCAAGGGCGCTTGGGATATAATTATGCCGCCTCATCTTCCGAAGCAGATGATCGTAGTTCTTGCCTTCATCCGAAATCACAAGAGCATGGCTGCCGCGTTTTTTGGCCGTGTTCTCGATGCGTTGCATAAGCCGCTTAAAGAGTTCGTCCTCGTCAGCGCGCCGTCCATACGCATTCAAGATTGTAGCGTCCGGTAGGGCGACAATCTGCTTCAGAATCCAATTGAAAATCTCGACGCGCTCAGTTCGCGTTATCGTTCTGTCGGAGACATTTCCCCTGCCGCCTACCCAGTCCGTGGCGTGCAGCTCCTTCTTGATGTAAACTCCCCCGCGCTCCTTCATGATGCGTCGCATTTCGACGAGCTGATTGAATGCCTGGAGCCACTTCTCGGACGGGATCATTATCGCCGAGAAACAGATAATTTTGCCGTCTTTCGAGTCATCGACGTAAACGAGGTGCATTGGCCGAAATGAGTGACACGACCGACAAGAGTCAACTCGACAAATTCAAGGAAGCCGCACGCGAGCTTGAATGCGACGACGATCCCGAGGCGTTCAAGAAGCGGCTTGGGAAGCTGGCGAAGGCTACCGATAAATCAGGCGGGTCGCCCGATTGAGAACCGATTACCCTCGAAGACCTTCCCGATGTTCTTGAGCTTCATGTCGTAATCATAAAGGCAGTAGAGAAGCCATATCCGTCGCCAAAGCTCGTCACCCGGCTCAAGGAAGGAAGCGTTCAAGCCGAGCGCAGTGGCTTCGTCGTAGTCGATGACTGCACCATGAGACTTGTACCCTGCCGAGTCGGAAATCTTGTCCAGAACATCATTTATTGTAGCTTGGTCCTTCCCGCTCATCATACCTTTCTCGAGGATATCGAAGGCCATCTGCCGCATGCGATCTGCTGCCAGAGTGGCCATAATCTGTACGCGAGGGGGAAGCGTCTGATCTTGAGCGACAATCTGACAGGGGACACTTACGTTATCGATCGTCATATGTGGATCGATGGGGCCCAGCTCAGAGTTGATCCCCAACACGATCTCATTCGAGGAAAGGGCGATCACCGTACCCGCGGACTTCGCCCAGCTCGGAACGATCACCCGATAGTCAGTGAACTTCTTACTCAAGACAGAAATGATCTTCTCGCAGGCATCTACCGACCCGCCGGGGGTTTGGATCAGGATGTCGCAAACATCACCATCGATGGCCTGAATTATTTCGGCAATATCGTCTGGATCGGTATGATTGATGGGCTGGTTGAGCTGTGAAAAGCACACCATCAAAGGCCTTCCTGTGAGGGCCTCGATATCTAAGATCAGTAGCTGACGGAGATAGCGATCTTTTTCCTTCGCCCAGTACTTGGGCGACTGAGAGGTAAGATCAGCAGTCCGTGGAAATTGCGATAACGCCGTGTGTTGCGAACTTCCATCCGCCATTGCTCTCTACCTTTGGAAAGATGTAGGAGCTTTCAAGTACTGGTTCAGATTTAGGGTAGTCAAGCGCACGCCGAGGTTCTTCAACCTTGGACTCCTTGCGCTCGGTTGTGCTCAATGCTGTTAGATCAATCATCATGGCCCGACTCACGCCCCCCTCAAGCCCTGTTGAACGCGATGTAGTGAACTAAAATCCCACCCACAAGATGAGTCGTGCCGGAACCGCGACGAAGCGAATCACCGGTGCGGTGAATCGCGTTGCCATCTTTGAATCAAATAGATTCATTCGCCGCTGCGCGGCAAAATTGGTTGATGCTGTGCAGGAGGCCCGACGAACCAGTCCGGTAAAAAAGTTCTGTCCTACAGCGTCACGTTCGGTTTAGAGATTCTCGCATGATGGCCGAATCGGGTTCACCGGCAAGGTCTTGTTATTCCGCCGTTCTCAGGCTTGGGTTCGTAAAAGACACAATCGCCTTTTTCTAACCAAAGAGTGTCACGATGTCAATCATAAAATAACCGTAGAGGTGAAAAAGCGCAGCGCTCGTTCCGCTTGCGCGGTTTACGGCGCTCGCCTAAGCGGCGGCAACCGGGGATTGGCCAGTCGACAGGCCGAGGGACAGGATGTGGCCATGCTGCGCGGATTGTACGAATGGACGATGCAGAAGGCGGCGCATCCCCACGCCGAGTGGTGGCTTGCCCTCTTCGCCTTCCTCGAATCGAGTTTCTTCCCCGTTCCGCCGCATCCGCTGCTGGGCCTCATGTGCCTGGCTGAGCCGCGCAAGGCGATCCGCTTTGCCCTGATCTGTACCATCGCATCGGTGGTCGGCGGGATGTTCGGCTACGCCATCGGCGCGCTCTTGTATGAAAGCATCGGGCTGTGGCTGCTGGGCGTGCTGGGCTATGCCGATGCCTTCCCGTGGGCGGCCTGCACGGTCAACGCCAATGGCGGCTGGGCGGTCTTCGCCACCGCGAGCACGCCGATTCCCTACAAGCTGATGACGATCACGGCAGGCTTCGTCAGCATGAACCTCGTCACCTTCATCATCGCCAGCATCGCCGGGCGCGGGCTGATCTTCATGACCGTGGGCGTGCTGTTCCGCCTGTTCGGCGCGCCGATCAAGAAGTTCATCGACAAGTATCTGGTGCCGCTGACCACGCTGTTCGTGGTGCTGGTGATCGGCGGCTTCCTCGCGATCACGCAGCTCGCGCATGACGATGGCGAGGCGAACGGCGACGACCCCTGCGCTTCGGCCACGCTCGAAGACCTGTAACCGCCATGTCCGATCCCGCACCGCCCGCCGCCCACAGCCTTTCAAGGCGGCTGGCGGCGGAGGGGGTCGGCAGCTTCTTCCTGTTCCTCGGCGTGCTGGGCTCGGGGGTGATGGCGGAAGGCCTCGCGGGCGGGAACATGGCCGTCGCGCTGCTGGCCAACACGATCGCGACCGGGGCGATCCTCTATGTCCTGATCGCGATGCTGGCGCCGATCTCGGGCGCGCATTTCAACCCGGCGGTGACGCTGGCGTTCTGGCTGCGGGGCGAGATCGCGGCGCGCCCGGCAATCCTCTACGTTCTCGTGCAGATCGGGATCGGCATTCTGGGCGCCTTCGCCGCGCATCTGATGTTCGACCTGCCGATCGTCCAGTTTTCGGAGAAACCGCGCAGCGGAATCGGCCAGTGGGCGGGCGAGGCAATCGCGACCTTCGGGCTCGTCATGACGATCCTGGTGACACTCAAGCGCCTGCCCGGTTCGGTTCCGGCGAGCGTCGCACTCTACATCACCGCCGCCTCCTGGTTCACGCCGAGCACCAGCTTCGCCAATCCGGCGATCACTATCGTCCGGTCGCTGAGCGACACCTTCGCCGGGATCGCCCCCGAGCACGTGCCCGGCTTCATCGCCGCGCAGCTGGTGGGGACGCTGCTGGCGGTGGCGCTGGGCGGGTGGCTCGCGGGCGATGAAGCCGGCTAGTCGGGATCCACCCGAAACAATTCGCCGTCCTCGTCCAGGATCAACAACACCCGATCGAAGTCCTCGGCCATGGCCACAATCCGCCCGATCTCGCCGGACACCGGGATGAAATCCTGCGTCCTGTCTTCGAAGGTCGAAGGATCGAAATCGAGACCAATCGTGAAGATCGAGCCATTGGCATCGGCAAACAGCACCCGGTCGCGCAGGGAGTCGATCCGGCTTCGTTCGAAGGCGAACTCCTCATAATAGAGTCCGCCCGTAATCTTCACACCCTCGAAGCGTTCCGACCCGAAATTGTAGGTCACCGACGGCGCAACTGGATCGTTCGGCCCGCCGCCTCGAACGCGGGTGTCTCCTTCGAAGAATGGCCATCCGAGATTGACCGGAGTGCGCGAGACCAACTGGGAAAGCTCATGCTCTACCGTTTGGCCAGCGTCCGCGATCAGCGGCCCGCCGATGAAATCGAAAATCCGCGTCGGTTGCTGCACTCCGCTGCCGATCAGTACCAAGTCGCTGGTCGTCATCGATGGCCCTGGAGCGCGGAGAATGAAGATCTTCCCGTAGCCCGACCCACCTTGCACACGATTGCCTCCTGGGTCACCCACCGCGATAACGACCTGATCAGACCCGCCGAGTTCGGAACTCTTCGTATAGGCCAAGGTGGCGGTGGCGCCCATCGGGGGACCATCGGCAACCTTTACCTCCACTGCTGGCGTGCCCCCGAGAGCGAGTAGGTAAATTCCGGTGCCGTCTCTTACCAACGCAGCTGGCTCCTGCGGCGTCGAGTTGGACCCGATCCCGGCGACGTCGAGCAGCTCACGGCCCGGCGCCAAGTTCAGATCGCGAAGCAGCGTGCGCGAACCATCATTCACATTGACCGACCAGACCAAACCGGCGCGTTCCGCAACCATTATACGTTGATTGCCGATATATGCGCTCACGCTGACCGGATCGTTGAATGGAGTCCCGAGCCGCGTGACGCGAATCCCCTCCGTGCTATTGGTGACCGCAATTCGGAGGTTCTGCGTAGCTGTGCCACCGCGGCCATCAGTAACCTGTAGTTGCACCTCGTACGTATTGTCGGCGTTGTCGTCACCGAAAAGATCGAAGTTCGGCCCATCGACGAAAGACAATTCCGCTCCGCCTAGCGCGAAATGGGTGGCATCGGCGCCACCGGAGATAGAAAACGTCAAACTGTCGCCATCGGCATCGCTGGCGGATGCAGTGTAGAAGGCTCCGGTCGAATTCTCGGCAAGCGAAACGGAGGCGCCCGAGGTAAATTGCGGGGCACTGTTCGAAGGCGGTGGTGCCGGACTCGGCGTAGGCGTGTTGGAGCCATCGCCACCACAACCGACGAGACCGAGCGCTGCGGTCAGCGCGAAGAACGACGCGCGCAGACGTGGTGCGCCTGCCGTGCAGATAGGCATTTCGATATTCCCCCCGACCGGATATTGCGGGGAGCGTCTACGAAATCGGCTTGTAAAGCAACAGCATAATATCGACAAGTTTTGGTCGGCCCGGCAAGCCCGCTACTGAGCTAGATAATCCCCGTCGCCTTACCTGCATTCTCGAACATGTTCAGGATCGTGCCGACCTCTTCCTCGCTGTGTTCGGCGCACAGCGAGCAGCGCAGCAGCGTCATGTTGGCGGGCGTTGCGGGCGGGCGGGCGAGATTGACGTAGAGCCCTTCCTTCAGCAGCGCCTCCCACATCTGCGCGCCCTTGGTGAGGTCGGGCATGATGACCGCGACGATCGCGCTCTGCGGCTCGTCGGTGCCGAGCTGGAAGCCCAGGTCCTTGAGCCCGCCATGCAGCCGCTTGGAATTCTCCCACAGATGCGCGCGCTTGTTGCTCCCATGCATCAGCTTGCGGATCGAGGTCGCGGCAGTGGCGACCACGCTGGGCGGGAGGCTGGCGGTGAAGACGTAGGGGCGGCAGACCAACCGCAGGATTTCGAAATCGGGGTGGTTGGAGACACAGAAGCCGCCCACCGTGCCGACGCTTTTGGAGAAGGTGCCGATCACGAAATCGACATCGTCCAGCACCCCCTGATCCTCGGCAACGCCGCGCCCATGTTCGCCGATGAAGCCCATCGAATGCGCTTCGTCGACCAGCACCATCGCGCCCGCTTCCTTGGAGATGCGGACCATTTCCTTGAGTGGTGCGACATCGCCGAGCATCGAATAGACACCTTCGAGCACGACCAGCTTGCCTGCCTCGGCCGGAATGCGCTTGAGCCGCTTTTCCAGCGCCTCGATATCATTGTGGCGGAAGGGGACGATCTCCGCCCGGCCCATCGAACAGCCATCGTAGATCGAGGCGTGGCTGTCGATATCGAGCACCACGTAGTCGCCCTTGCCGGCGATGGTGGAGATGATTCCGAGGTTGGCCTGGTAGCCGGTGGAAAAGACCATCGCGTGGTCCATCCCGTAGAATTCCTTGAGCGCGTCCTCGCACTCCTTGTGGCCCTGATATGTCCCGTTGAGCACGCGGCTGCCGGTGGTCCCGCTGCCGAACTCCTCCAGCGCCTGCTTGCCCGCTTCGATCACGTCCGGATCGAAGGTCATCCCCATGTAGTTGTAGGTGCCGAGCAGGATCGTCTCGCGCCCGTTGCAGATCGCGCGGGTGGGCGAGAGCACCTTTTCCATCACGAGGTTGAACGGGTCTTCCACCCCGCTTGCGAGCAAGCCTTCGCGCATCGCGATCAACTCGTCGAACTTGGCGAACAGGTCGCCCTTCGCCCGGCCTTCCCGCTCCACCGGCGCGTCCGGCTGGTCGATCCCTTCGCTCATTCCGCGTCGACCAGCTTCTTCACTGCATCGACCAGCTGGCCGTAGGTCTCGATCTCGGCCTGCTGGTTCATGCTGATGATGATGTCGAACTCGTCTTCGATCGCGGCGACGAAATCCATCACCGTCAGACTGTCGAACTCGAGGTCGCCCTGGAATGTGGTCGCGTCGGTAATCGTGACGCCGTTCTTGTTGAACGGTTCGATCAGGTCGCGGATTCGCCGGTCGATCTCGGCACGGTCCATCGCGGGCATCCTTTCAGCATCCTTTGGGAATGGGCGGGCCAAAGCGCCTTGGCCCAATATTTGTCAAGCTCTCGCGGGCGCTCCCTACTCGCCGATCAGCGCGACGACCTTGGCCGAGAACGGCCCGATCGAGACGGGCTTGGCGAGATAATCTTCCGCGCCCGCCGCGCGAATCCGGTCTTCGTCGCCCTTGCCGGCATAGGCGGTGACGGCCAGCACCGGCACCGCGGAAAGCTGCGCATCGGCCTTCATCTGCGCGATCAGATCGAGGCCCGAGACATGCGGCAACTGGATGTCCATGATCGCCAGATCGGGGGCAAAGCGGCGCGCGGCCTCTATCACGGTGTTGCCGTCGGCGCAGCCCAGCACCTCGTAACCCTTGGCGCGCAGGACATCGCAGAACAATTTGCGGTTGAGATCGTTGTCCTCGACAACGAGGATGCGCTTTGCCACGTCTCGCCACCTCCCAGCTCGAACCCTACGGATAGGCCAGTCCCGCCCCCCATGACAATCGCACCGACCGACAATCCCGAGCATTCCGATGCCGAAGCACTGGCGCTGGGCGCGCTGGGCTGGATCCTGACCGACGAGCGGCGGGCGGAGCGTCTGCTCTCGCTCACCGGGCTGACGCCGGAGCGGTTGCGTCACGGGATCGAGGACCGCAGCGTGCAGGCCGCGGTGCTCGAATTTCTGGCCGGGCACGAGCCCGATCTGGTGCTCGCGGCCGATGCGCTCAATGTCGATCCGGCCGAGATCGTCGCTGCGCACCGGGAGCTGAGCCAATGAGCGCCGCATCCACGTCGGCGCGCCCGCTGGTGATCACCGATTGCGACGAGGTGCTGCTGCGGATGGTCGCGCATTTCCGCGACTGGCTGGGCGAGGAGCACGAGATCGACTTCGCCTTCGACGCGCATTTCGGCGAGGCACTGACCCGGCGCGGCGATGGCGCGGTGGTAGAGCAGAAGGACATCTGGCGCCTGCTCAACGGATTTTTCGATAGCGAGATGGACCGGCAGGATCCGGTCGAAGGCGCGGTCGAGGCATACGGCCAGCTTGCGGAAAAGGCCGATGTGGTCGTGCTGACCAACCTGCTCGATCACCGGCGCGAAGACCGCACCCGGCAGCTTGCCCGCCACGGTATCGAGGCGAAGGTCTATACCAACCAGGGGCCCAAGGGCGGCGCGATCGCGCGGATCGTCGAGGAATACGGGCCCCGGCGCACGATCTTCATCGACGACCTGTCGCAGCATCACAATTCGGCGCGCGAGATCGTGCCCGATACGCTCCGCCTCCACCTTTGCGGCGAACCCGGCCTGGCCCCGCATATTGCGTGCGGCGCGAAGGCGGGCGATGCCCATGCGCGGATCGACCGCTGGGACGACGCGCTGCCCTGGATACTCGAACGACTGGAGGAACCCGCATGATCATCAAAGCCCGCCTCGACGAACTGGGAATCACCCTGCCCGATGCCGCCGCGCCCGTTGCCAGCTACGTGCCCGTCGCGGTGCATGGCGATGTCGCCTATGTCTCTGGCCAGCTGCCCTTCATCGACGGAGAGCTGGTCACGGGCCGACTGGGCGAGAATGTGAGCCTCGACGAAGGGATGGCCGCCGCGCGGGCCTGCGGGCTGATGATCCTCGCCCAGCTAGAAGCGAAGCGCATTCCGCTCGACCGGGTGGAGCGGATCGTCAAGCTCGGGGCTTTCGTCAATTGCACCGCCGATTTCACCGACCAGCCCAAGGTCGCCAACGGCGCCTCGGAGCTGATGTTCGACGTGTTCGGCGAGGCCGGGCGCCATGCACGCGCGGCGGTCGGCGTGCCCGCCCTGCCGCTGGGCGCGGCGGTCGAGGTCGACGCGGTGATCGCATTGCGCCACCACCACTAGGCGGGAAAAAGGCGCAGGCCTCCCCATATTGGCGACCATGGCGGATCTGGAACTCACGGCACGGATTCACGGCGGGGTCGCCGGAATAGACGCGGGCGACTGGGACCGGGTGGCGGGCACCGGCAACCCGTTCGTCAGCCATGCCTTCCTCTCGGCGATGGAGGACTCGGGCAGTGTCGGGCCCGGAACGGGCTGGCAGGCCGCGCCGATCACGATTGCGGATGACAGCGGCACCATCCACGCCGCTCTGCCGAGCTACCTCAAGATGCACAGCCGGGGCGAATACGTGTTCGACCAGGGCTGGGCGGAGGCCTACGAGCGCGCGGGCGGGCGCTACTATCCCAAGCTCCAGATCGCCGCGCCGTTCACTCCGGCAACCGGCCCGCGCCTGCTGTACGAGGATGAGGCTTTCGCCGCGCCCCTCCTGCGCGCGGCCGAACAGGTGTGTCACGAGCACGGCCTGTCGGGCGCCCACGCGACCTTCATCGCGCCCGAGCAGGAGGAGCTTTTCGCGCGCGCAGGATGGCTGATCCGCAGCGATCTGCAGTTCCACTGGGAGAATCGGGGCTACGAGGATTTCGACGGCTTTCTGGCCGATCTCGCCAGCCGCAAGCGAAAGACGCTGCGCAAGGAGCGCGCGAAGGCGCAGGAGCTGGTCGAGATCCGCCATCTGACCGGCGAAGAGCTGACCGAAGAGGTGTGGGACGCCTTCTGGGATTTCTACCAGGATACCGGCGCGAGGAAGTGGGGCACGCCCTACCTGACGCGCGAAGCCTTCACCCTGTTGGGAGAGCGGATGGGCGACAAGATCCTGCTGATTATCGCTTTTCTCGACGGGCAGCCGGTGGCGGGCGCGATGAACGTGATCGGCGAGACCACCCTTTTCGGGCGCTACTGGGGCTGCCTTGCCGACATCCCCTTCCTCCATTTCGAGCTGTGCTATTATCAGGCGATCGACGCGGCGATCGCGCTTGGCCTTCAACGCGTGGAGGCGGGCGCACAGGGCGGGCACAAGCTGGCGCGAGGATACGCGCCGGTCCAGACGCGCTCGGCCCATTACATTGCCGACCCCGGATTGCGGGCGGCGGTGGCGGAATTTCTCGAGCGCGAGGCCGAGGGCATCGACGCCGAGCAGAATTTCCTCGAGGCGCGAACGCCTTTCCGCAACTCTTAGAGCGTCAGCCGCGCATCAGGCGCATTTGCGCTGGTCGCTCAGCCACTGGCGGGCGCGGCGCTGCGCTTCGGCGATCTCGCGTGCGGTCATCTCGTCGGAAATATCGGTCCGGCACCAGGCGGCTTCGCGATGGCCCCGCGCGGCGGCGAGGTTGAACCACTGGTGCGCCTCGATCAGGTCGCAGTCGAGCCCGTGGCCCCCGGTCGACCAGATCACCCCCAGCTCGTAGCAGGCATCGGCGTCGCCGTCGGCGGCGGACCCGATCAGCCGGGCAATGGTGAGATCGGCAATATCGGAGGAGGCCGGTTGGGCATCCTCGGTTTCGATGGCAGTCAGTCGCATGTGAGTCCCCTGTCGCTTTCTCTCGTTTCGCGTCCCCTTCACTGCGGGTGTTGCCCGCGCCATCTGTTCAACCCTGTTATGGTAAACAGCAGGTTAAAGCGGGTGCAGGTTTTTGCAGGGCGCGTGGCGCGGCCGCGATCCGGAAGACGGCGGGGCAACGATCCGTTCGGGGCAAGTTCACTCCTCGCCGACCAAGGGATGGGCCAGACGGCGTCTCCCGATGGCGCGTGGCCGGATAAGCGCTTGTTCGCGTTGGCATGGCTGCTAATAGCCGCCGCGCGAGCATGTGCCGTCGCCGTGCGGACGACGGTGGAGACGCGAGGATCGGTGGACCGAAGAGGTAGAGGACGAGATGGCCGCGACGGCGCTTAGCGACAGCGAAATTCTTGCCCGGGCGAACCGCGCCTTGCCGGCCGACTACGTGCCGCATGAGGACGAACCCTACATGGACGAGCGGCAGCAGCAGTTCTTCCGCAAGCTGCTGATCGAATGGAAGCGCTCGCTCCATTCCGAGGCGGGGGGCACGTTGCAGAACCTTCAGGAAACCCCGCTGCGGGAACCCGACCTGACCGACCGCGCGTCGAGCGAGACCGACTGGGGCATCGAACTGCGAACGCGCGACCGGCAGCGCAAGCTGATCGCGAAGATCGACGCCGCGCTGCGGCGGATCGACGAGGGCGAATACGGCTATTGCGAAGTGAGCGGCGATCCGATCGGCCTCCAGCGCCTGATCGCCCGCCCGGTGGCGACGATGACGGTCGAAGCGCAGGAAGCGCACGAGCGGCGCGAGAAAATCTCCCGCAACGACTGAAACCCCCGTGCCGCGGGGGAAACTTCGGTAAAGCGGCGTTTAAACTTCATTAGGCTCTGCCGGGTTAGAACGGCTTTCGGGCCTCTCGTGGGCTCGCTGAATCGAAACCAACCGAGAGCCGAAGGTTACCTACGCTCCATGACTGCCATCGACACCCGATCGCTGAAGCGCGACAGCCTCTTTCTGTCCGCCGATGTCACGCTTGCCGACGGAGGCGAGCCCGTTCGCGTCAAGGTCCGCAACCTGTCGGATGGTGGGATGATGGCCGAAGCGGCGCTGCACGTCGAACGCGGCATGCGCCTCTCGATCGAACTGCGCAATATCGGCCAGATCAAGGGGTCGGTCGCGTGGACCCAGGATAACCGATTCGGAATCGTGTTCGATTCGGAAATCGATTCGAAGAAGGTCCGCGAACCGGCGGGCAGCGGCGACAAGACTCCGCGCTACGTGCGCCCGTCCACCGTCGCGCCGAGTTCGGCCCAGCAGTTGCGCCCGGGATCGCTGCGCAAGATCTGACGACAAGCGCGCTGACCGGCGCGCGCGGGCCTGCTAGGGGCCTTTTCGTGACAACCCGTTTCGCCTTTATCGGCGCCCTCCTAGGCCTCGCCGCGCTGGCGCTCGCTTCGTGCAGCGACGGCGGAGACGCCGACGGCCTGCCCGTCGTCACCATAGGCGAGCCCGAATCGATCTTCGAGGAAGGGCTGCGCCTGTCGCCGGGCGCGCAGATGATTCGCGATGCGACCAGTTCGGGGATCGTCGCGATCGACGCGGAGGGCGAAGTCGTCCCCGCGCTGGGCGAAAGCTGGATCGTGACCGAGGATGGCCGCAGCTTCATCTTCCGCCTGCGGCAGGTCAACTGGCCGGACGGCGAACCGCTGAGCGCGCAGGACGCGCGCGCCAGCCTGACAAGGTCCATCGCCGCCCTGCGGGGCACGTCGCTGGGGCTCGACCTGCGCAAGGTGGCCGAGATCCGGGCGATGACCACCCGCGTCATCGAAATCCGCCTGACCGGGCCGATGCCCGAATTCCTCCACCTGCTCGCCCAGCCCGAACTGGCGATCACCCGCAATGGCGAATCCATCGGCCCCATGCGGATGGAGCGCGAGGGGGACACCGCGATCCTTCAGCCCGTTCCGCCGGAGGAGCTGGGGCTGCCCGAAAGCGAGGGCGAACCGCAGGGCAAGGTGGTGCGCGTTCGCGCCCTGCCGGCCCGGCAGGCCAATGAGGCCTTTGCGGGCGGAGACGCCGCCGCGCTGCTCGACGGGACGATCTTCACCCTGCCTTTCGCCGATACCGGCCCGCTGTCGCGCGGCACGATCCGCCTCGATCCCGCCATCGGGCTGTTCGGAATGATCGTCACCAACGAACAGGGCTTCCTTGCCGAGGTCGAAAATCGCGAGGCGCTGGCCATGGCGGTCGACCGGGCGGCGCTGCTCGAACAGTTCAGCCTCGGCGGGTGGCAACCCTCCTCGCTGATCGTGCCGACGGGCCTGCCCGGCGATCCGGGCCTGCGCGGCGAGCGCTGGGCGGGGCTGACGCTCGACGACCGGCGCGCGCGGGCGCGGGCGCGCGTCACCGCCTGGAGCAGGGAAACCGGCCAGAGCGCCCGGGTCCGGCTATGGCTGCCCGAGGGGCCGGGCTCGGAGCGGCTGCTGAACGCCCTGTCGCTCGATTTCGCGACCATCGGGGTGGATCTGCGCCGGGTGCAATTCGCGCAAGGCGCCGATCTGGTGATGATCGACCGGACTGCCCGCTACCCCGGCGCGCGCTGGTTCCTCAACCAGTTCAACTGCGCGCTGCTGCCCGGCCCCTGCTCGCCCGATGCCGATGCGCTCGTCACCCAGTCGCTGCGCGCGGGCAATGCACAGGAGGCGGGCAATCTGCTGATCGAAGCAGAGCGTGCACTGCTCGCGCAGGAAGTCTATATCCCGCTCGGGGCGCCGGTTCGCTGGTCGCTGGTGCGCAGCGGGCTGGCAGGGTTTTCGGAAAATTCCTGGTCCCGCCATCCGCTTTATGCGTTGGCTGAGGTAGAAGCGTGGTGAAACGGGCATTCTGATACGGGCATTCTGGAACGGGGACGAATCGAATGGGCGATACGCAAACGATGCGCGTGCTGGGCATCGAAGTGCCGAGCGGCAATGATCCGGCATCGGTCTACCGGCGCATCCAGATGATCGAGCAGCTGACCGAGCGCAGCATGACCATCCCCGGCATCAATTACCCTATCGGGATGGATGCGATCGTCGGCCTGGTGCCCGTGGTGGGCGACATCTTCGGCGTCGCCGTGGGCAGCTACATCGTGTGGGAAGCGCGCAATCTCGGCATGCCGAAGTGGCACATGATGCGGATGATCGGGAACGTCGCCATCGACGGGGTGATCGGCTTCGTGCCGCTGGTGGGCGACGTGGCCGACTTCGCCTTCCGCTCCAACACCCGCAACCTCAAGATCGTGAAGAACTACCTGTGCAAGCATCATCCCGAGGTGCAGGTCGTCGATTGCTGATCGCGTTTTGCGCTGGGCGCACGAGGCGCTAGGGCTTGCCGCCATGTCCGCCGAAGAAAAGTCAGCCGAAGAAGAACGGGGAGGCGTAACCTACTCCTCCTATCTCGATCTCGACCGCATTCTCGCCGCGCAGCATCCCCGCTCGGATGCGCAGGACGAGATGCTGTTCATCATCGTCCACCAGGCGAGCGAGCTGTGGCTCAAGCTATGCCTGCACGAGCTGGATGCGGCGCGCGAGGCGATTGCCGCGGACCGTCTGCGCCCGGCGTTCAAGATGCTCGCCCGCGTGGCCCGCGCGCAGGAACAGCTGATCCAGAGCTGGAACGTGCTCAGCACGATGACGCCGCACGACTATTCGCAGGTGCGCCCGCATCTGGGCACGTCGAGCGGGTTCCAGTCCGCCCAGTACCGGATGATGGAATTCATCCTCGGCGGGCGCAAGCCGGACATGGTGACGATGCACGAGGCCGTGCCCGACGTGGCGGAGAAGCTGCGCGCCGAACTCGCCCGGCCCAGCCTGTACGAGGAAGTGGTCCGTCTGCTGGCCGCGCGAGGCTTTGCGATTCCCGAGGCGGTGCTGAACCGCGAGCCGGGCGAGCGCTGGGAAAAGTCCGAAGCGGTCGAGGCGGCGTGGATCGAAATCTACCGCAATCCGCACGACAACTGGGACTTGTACGAGCTGGCCGAAAAGCTGGTCGATCTCGAATACCATTTCCAGCGCTGGCGCTTCGGCCATCTCAAGACCGTGGAGCGGATCATCGGCTTCAAGCGCGGCACGGGCGGTACCGAGGGCGTCGCCTATCTCGAAGGCGTGCTGAAGGAGGTGTTCTTCCCCGAGCTGCTGTCTCTGCGGACCGCGTTGTGAGGCGCGGGCTGTGAGCCGCAAGATCCACGATATCTCGCAGGTGCTGCGTCCCGGCCTTCCCGTCTGGCCGGGGGATACCGACTTCGCCTTCGAGCGGACGTGGAAGATGGAGGACGGATCGCCCGTCAACGTGGGCCGTATGACCATGTCCACCCATTCGGGCACGCATGCGGACGCGCCGCTGCACTATTCGAGCGATGGCGCGGATGCCGCACACATGAGCCTCGACCCGTATCTCGGCACCTGCATCGTGGTCGATGCGCGCGGGGTGGAGGGGAAGATCGGTATCGGCGACCTGCCCAGCCTCGACTATGCCAACCGCGTGCTGTTCCGCACCTGGGATGCCTTTCCGCACGACGAGTGGCGATCCGACTGGCTGCCCATCGCGCCCGAGACGATCGAGTGGCTTGCCGCGCATGGCGTGGTGCTGATCGGCACCGATGCACCCTCGGTCGATCCGCAGGAGAGCAAGACGATGGACGCGCATCTGGCCGTGCACAAGCACGACATGCGCATCCTCGAAGGGCTGGTGCTCGATGATGTCGAGGAAGGCCTATACGAGTTGATCGCGCTGCCGCTGAAGGTCGGCGGCGGCGATGCGGGCCTGTGCCGTGCGGTGCTGCGGGAGCTGCCCGATGCTTGACCGTGCGCGCGAGCTCGATGCCGCCGACGCAATCGCGCATTTCCGCGAGCGGTTCGATCTGCCCGAGGGTGTGATCTATCTCGACGGCAATTCGCTGGGCCCGCTGCCCAAGGCCACGCGCGAGCGGCTGCATCGGGTGATCGACGGCGAATGGGGCGAGGGACTTATCCGTTCATGGAATGATGCCGACTGGATCGGCATGCCGCAGCGCGTGGGTGCGAAGATCGCGCCGCTCATCGGCGCGCAGCCGCACGAAGTGATCGCCTGCGATTCGGTTTCGGTGAACCTCGCCAAGCTGATCGGCGCGGCGCTCTCGCTCAACCCGGGGCGCAAGGTGGTGCTGAGCGAGCCGGGCAATTTCCCGACCGATCTCTACATGATCCAGGGGCACGGCGCGGTCGAGCAGCGGCTGGCCAATCGCGATGCGATGGTCGACGCGCTGGATGGGGACGTCGCGCTGCTGCTTCTCACCCATGTCCACTACAAGACCGGCGAAATGTTCGACATGGCGTCGCTGTCCAGGGCCGCGCACGATGCGGGCGCGCTGGTGCTGTGGGACCTGTCCCATTCGGGCGGCGCGGTGCCGGTCGATCTCAATGGCGCGGGCGCGGACCTCGCGGTCGGCTGCGGCTACAAGTACCTCAATGGCGGCCCCGGCGCGCCCGCCTATGCCTTCGTCGCCGAGCGGCACCACGGCCACTTTTCGCAACCGCTGACGGGGTGGATGGGCCACGCGCAGCCCTTCGCCTTCTCCGACGACTACGAGCCCGCGCACGGCGTCAAGCGCCTGCTCGCGGGCACGCCCCCGGTGCTGGCGATGGCGGCGCTGGAATGCGGGGTCGAGCTGATCGCCGAGATCGGGATGGAGGCGCTCGTCGCCAAATCGCGCGCGCTGAGCGCGTTCTTTTTGGAGTGCGTGGCCGACCTCGATCTCGACCTCGTCAGCCCCCGCGATCCTGCGGCGCGCGGCAGCCAGCTGAGCTTCCGGCACGAGAACGCCTATGCGCTGTCGCAGGCCCTGATCGCGCGCGGCGTGATCGGCGACTTCCGCGCCCCCGACATCCTGCGGCTGGGCTTCGCGCCTGCCTACCTGCGCTTCGAGGATATTGCCGAGGCTGCCCGTCACCTCGCCGAGGTGCTCGATACGGGCGAATGGCAGGAGCCGAAGTTTCAGGAACGCGCGGCAGTTACCTGACCCTCGTCATTGCGAGCGGAGCGAGCAATCGAGGGCCTGTACTCCCCTCCTCGCAATGACGAAAGGAGGTTGTCCCTAATCCCCGCTCTCATGCTTCGGGTGGATCACCAGCGTATCGACGGTGAGGGTCTTCAGCAGGTCGCTCACCGTGCTGCCAATGAGGGCCTGTCGCCAGCCGCCGTAACCGTGCGAGGTCAGCGCGCACAGATGCGCGTCGTACTTGGCGATCATCTTGTTGATGGCGGTGAGCGGCGAGCCCTCGACCAGTTCCATCGTCATCTTTTCGCGGCAGGCCGGGGAAACCTCCAGCTTCGCGGTGAAGGCATCGCACTTCTCCTGCGCGGAGGCGGCCAGTTCCTTCCGGACATATTCGGCGTTCTGGTAGGCCTCGTAAGGAACGTGGAAGGCATGGACGAGGTGCAGCTGCGCCTGCGGGAACATGCGCACCGCCGCTTCCACCCCGCGCTTCGAGGCATCGGACAGATCGGTCCCGATGACGATATGATCATAGCTTGCCCGGGGCCGCTCCTTGGCGACCAGCACGGGGTAGGGCGAACGGCGCAGGAGCATATCGACCGCGGTGCCGAGGAAGAAGTCGCCAACCGTATTGTATCGCGCGACGCCGATCACGAGGCAGAAGGCGTCCTCGTCCTCCACTGCCTGCGCGATCGCCGCAGGCGCCGATCCTTCGGGGAACAGGCAGCGATAGGCGCCCGCATCCTCCGGCATGACCGAGGCGACCCGTTCCTTGAGCGTCTCGCCGCCCCTGAGCTCGCTGTCGTTCTCGACCGCGTGGACCACTACCAGTTCGCGCCCGGTATCCCTGGCGAGCCGCGCGGCGCGATCCACCGCCCGGTCCGAACGGGGTTTGAAGTCGGTCGCGACGACGATCGGGTGCTGTGCCATGGTGCTGTCCTCCTTGCGAAGGACGATAAGTTTGTCGGCACAGTCCCGCAAGGATTGCGGTCAGCGGAGGGTCCGAAGCTGCCCCTGATGGACCGGGCTTGCTCCTCCAGATCCCTATTCTTCCAGCTCGATGTCCCAGTAGAGCCAGTCGCGCCAGGTTTCGTGCAGGTAGTTGGGCGGGAAGCCGCGTCCGTGCTGCTGCAATTGCCAGCTGGTCGGCCGGATCGGTTCGAGCATCAGGCTCATCCTCGCCTGCTTCGGCGTGCGCCCGCCCTTCTTCATGTTGCATGGCGCGCAGGCGGTGATGATGTTCTCCCACGTCGTCTTGCCGCCGAGCCGGCGCGGGACGACATGATCGAAGGTCAGATGGCTCGGGCTGCCGCAATACTGGCAGGTGAAGCGGTCGCGCAGGAACACGTTGAAACGCGTGAAGGCGGGAAACTCGCTCGGCTTCACATATTGCTTGAGCGCGATCACCGAGGGCAGCTTCATGTCGAGCGAGGGCGAATGGACCTCGCGCTCGTAGCTCGCCACCACGTCCACCCGGTCGAGGAAGATCGCCTTGATCGCGGTCTGCCACGGCCAGATCGACAGCGGGTAATAGGACAGCGGCGTGTAGTCCGCGTTGAGAACAAGCGTGGGGCACGCCGACAGGTTGCGTGTCGGGTCTTCGTCAGCGCTGCGGAACTGGGCCGCGCGGTCGATCAGATCGGCTTTGAACACGCCTTGTGTCCTCCCCTGATGCGATGGAAAGGACCATTTGCCCGCAAAAGCGTCAAGCCTGTGACAAAGCCGGTATCCACAGTCCTTTTTGGCGAGTCGCGCCAAAGACGTGCAAAACGAGTCAAGCCATGATCGTCACCCGCTTCGCCCCGAGCCCCAACGGCCCCTTGCACTGGGGCCATGCGTACTCGGCCATCGTCGCGCACGATCTGGCCCAAGAGCCGGATGCGGAAGCGGGCGGCAGGTTCCTGCTGCGGATCGAGGATATCGACGGGCCGCGCAGCCGCCCCGAGCTGGCAGACGAATTCCGCCGCGATCTCGCCTGGCTGGGCCTCGAATGGGAGGAGGTGCCCGCGCAGGGCACCAGGCTGGCGAGCTACGAGGCGGCGCTGGCGAAGCTGGAAACCCTCGGCGTGCTCTACCCGTGCATCTGCACCCGCGCCGAGATTGCCGAAGCGGCGCGCGAAACGGGCCCCGAGGGCCCGATCTATCCCGGCACCTGCAAGCATCGCGACGTGCCAAGGGACGCGCCCGCAGCGCTGCGGCTGGACCTCGAAGAAGCGCTCGCGATCACCGGGCCGCTCGTCTGGCAGGACGCCATTGCGGGCACGCAGGCGGTCGATCCGCAACCGCTTGGCGATCCGGTGGTGCGCCGGAAGGATCTGCCCGCAAGCTACCATCTCGCGGTTACGCTGGACGATGCAGCAGATGGCGTGACGCTGGTGACGCGCGGGCTCGACCTGTTTGTCGCAACCCCGATCCACCGCCTGTTGCAGGCGTTGCTCGGCCTGCCGGTGCCCCGCTGGCACCATCACCCGCTGCTGCTCGACGAGGAAGGGCGAAAGCTCGCCAAGCGGCGCGGCTCGCCCGCGATCTCAGATTACCGCGAAAGGGGCGAGGATGGGCACGGCTGGGCGGAAAAACTGCGTACCGCACAATGGCCATGTGGCATTTCCCTTGGTAAGCCCCACATCTGAGCCATGAACACGATCCTCATCATCGCCATCGTCCTCCTCTCGATCATGGTCGTGGTCTCGCTGGTGCGCGGGATCATCGCCTTCCTGAAGACCACCAAGGTCGATCTGGAAAACAACACCGGCGAAACCGTGACCGAGATGCAGCTGATGCAGAACAAGGCCATGTTCGACCGGATCAAGTACCAGGGCCTCGCCATCCTGGTGGTCGCGATCCTGCTTGCGGTCGCGAACTGAACGCGGCACGCGCCGCCCCATGGTCAAGCTCAACAAGATCTACACCCGGACCGGCGACGACGGCTCGACCGGGCTCGTCGATGGCAGCCGCAGTGCCAAGCACGCCGCGCGGATCGAGGCGATCGGCGCAGTCGACGAGGCGAACAGCGCACTCGGCCTCGCGATCCTCGCTATCGATCCCAGCGACGGCCTGCGCCGCATCCAGAACGACCTGTTCGACCTCGGCGCCGATCTGGCAACGCCCAAGGGTGCGCTCGACGGCGAAGGGTTCGAGCCGGGCGAGATGGTGCTGCGGATCGTGCCCGCGCAGGTCGAGTGGCTGGAGCAGGCGATCGATGCGGCGAACGAAAGCCTCGAACCGCTGACCAGCTTCGTGCTTCCCGGGGGGAGCGAGGCGGCGGCGCGGCTGCATGTCGCGCGCGCAACCGTGCGCCGGGCCGAGCGCGCGATGACGGCACTGGCCGAGGCCGAGCCGGTCAATCCGGCGGTGCTGCACTATATCAACCGCCTGTCGGACTATCTCTTCGTCCTCGCGCGGGTCCAGAACGACCACGGCAAGGCCGATGTGAGCTGGACCCCCGGAGCGAACAGATAGCGCGCGCATGGCTAGCCAGCGCCGCGCGAGGTCGCTAGCTCACCCCCTTTGCTGCACATGCGAAGGACATTTGCCATGAAGACAATCGGCGTCATCGGTGCGGGCCAGATGGGCTCGGGCATCGCGCAGACCATCGCCCAGCACGGGCTGAAGGTGCTGCTGACCGACCGCGAGCTGGCCATTGCCGAGAAATCGCGCGCAGGCATCGAAGAATCGCTCGCCAAGCTGGTTTCCAAGGCGAAGATCGAGGCGGGCGATGCCGAGGCCGCGCTCGCCCGGATCGAGGCGGTCGGCGATGTCGCGCCGATGGCGGAGGCGGACATGATCATCGAGGCCGCGACCGAGAAGGAAGCGATCAAGCAGGCGATCTTCGAGGATGCGGGCAAGGTGCTGTCCGACACCGCGATCCTCGCCAGCAATACCAGCTCGATCCCGATCACGCGGATGGCGAACTTCTCGCCGGATCCAGCGCGCTTCATCGGCCTGCATTTCTTCAATCCGGTGCCCGTCATGGGCCTGATCGAGGTGATCCCCGGCCTCGCCACCGCGCAGGACACGACCGAGCGCACGACTGCTTTCGCGCAGCTGCTGGGCAAGGAAGTGGTGCTTTCGCAGGACGAGCCCGGCTTCGTGGTCAACCGCATCCTGCTGCCGATGATCAACGAGGCGGTCTTCGTGCTGGGGCAGGGCACCGCGAGCATCGAGGATATCGACAAGGGCTGCCGCCTCGGCCTCAATCACCCGATGGGCCCGCTGCAGCTGGCCGATTTCGTCGGTCTCGATACTTGCCTCGAAATCGTCCGCGTGCTGCACGAGACCACCGGCGACACCAAGTACCGGCCCGCGCCGCTGCTGGTGAAATATGTCGAGGCCGGGTGGCTCGGCCGCAAGACGGGCCGCGGCTTCTACGACTATTCGGGCGATGCGCCGGTAGCGACGCGTTAGGCGGCGTCGATTCGCTCACTGCGTTCGCCGCGCCCGGCTCCGGCCCGCACCCCCGCCCGGCCAACCCACAGGATACTACCGATGGGTTGGCCGGGCGGGGGTGCGGGCTGGCACCGTTCAAAAAAGCCTCAGGGTCGGGCGGGGGTGCGGGCTGGAACCGCGCCCCAAACAAACACGTTCATCGGTCAAAGGAGATTTCCGATGGACGACAAGAAAACAAACGCCCTGCCTTCCGATTTCGATGGCGAGCGTCGCCAGACCGACGAGCTTGCGCCCGAGAACGAGAATTCGGAGCAGGTCGGCGCCTACGATCAGGCGCAGACCGTGTCCGACCAGGCGCTGGACGTCTCGACCTCGATCCTCGGCACGAACACCGACCATGCGCCGAGCGGCCTGACCGCGCCCGACGCGCAGGATGTGGTCGACCACATGAACCAGATGGATCGCGGCAATACGGTCGACATGTCGGCCTATCGCGGCGAGCCGAACCACGACGACAATGTCGACAAGTACGGCAAGCCGTCCAAGCTCGACGGATTGCGGGGCGACGGCACCTGATTATCCGGCGTCCAGCGACCCGTCGTTGAGAATCCACAGGCCCGCCGTCAGGACGATTGAGCCGAACGCGACCGCATAGGCGAGCGCCTTGAAGTTCGGGGCGCCGATGCTTTCCATCTCGTGCGTGTTGAGCTTGGCGAGCGTCTTTGACGCCCGCCGCTCGGCCGCCAGCGCCAGCCAGCCGCCTGCAATGATGAACATCGTTGCGATCGCCTTGGCCAGCCATGGCGGATCGAAGGCCCCGAACACCGCCTTGAAGCCGAGGCCGATGCCGATGGCCGCGAAGGCCGTGCGCATCCAGCCCGCAAAGGTCCGCTCCATCGCCATGATGTTGCGGTCTTCGGCCAGATCCGTGCGGAACTCGGCCCACTCGGTGTTCTTGTCCGCGTCCGCGGGAGGATCGTCCTGCGCCATGGCTCGTGAACCTAGCGCCGGCGCGGCGGATGGCAAACTTCGCCTTTGTCAGCTTTCGCGCTTCAATTCGTAGAGCATGTCGAGCGCCTCGCGCGGGGAGAGCGCGTCGACATCGATCGCAGCGAGCTTGTCGCGCAGGGCATCGCATTCCTCCTCCTCGGCCTGCATCGCGGCAGAGAACAGCGGCAGATCGCCGAGCCCGGCGGCAAGGCCGCCGGTTTCCTCGCGGCCGCGCTCCAGCTTCGCCAGCACCGATTTGGCACGTTCGACCACTTGGGCGGGCACGCCAGCTAGCTTGGCGACCGCGAGGCCGTAGCTGCGGTCGGCGGGCCCTTCGGCGACTTCGTGCAGCAGCACCAGATCGCCCTGCCATTCGCGCGCGCGCACATGGTGCAGCGACAGTGCCTCGCAGCTCTCGGCCAGCCTTGCGAGTTCGTGATAGTGGGTCGCGAACAGGCAGCGGCAACGGTTGTTCTCGTGAATCGCCTCGGCCACCGCCCAGGCCACCGCCAGCCCGTCATAGGTCGAGGTGCCGCGCCCGACCTCGTCGAGGATAACGAAGCTGCGTTCCGTCGCCTGCGCTAGGATCGCGGCGGTCTCGACCATTTCGACCATGAAGGTGGAGCGCCCGCGCGCGAGATTGTCGCTTGCGCCCACCCGGCTGAACAGGCGGTCGACCAGCCCGATCCGCGCGCTTGTCGCGGGCACGTAGCTGCCCGCCTGCGCCAGCAGCACGATCAGCGCATTGGCGCGCAGGAAGGTCGACTTGCCGCCCATGTTGGGCCCGCCGATCAGCCAGAGGCGGTCGCTGTCGCCGAGCCCACAATCATTGGGCACGAAGCGCTCGCCCACTTTGGCCAGCGCCGCCTCGACCACCGGATGCCGCCCCGCGACGATCTCGAGGCACGGCGCCTCTTCGATTCTCGGAGCGCACCAGTCGCCTTCCGCCGCCCGCTCGGCGAGCCCGGCGGCGACATCGATCCGTGCCAGCGCAGCAGCAGTCGCCGCGATGGCTTCGCGCGCCGCAACCACATCGCCCACCAGCGCCTCGAAATGCGCTTCCTCGGCCGCCAGCGCGTGCCCGCCCGCTTCGGCGATCCGGCTCGCTTCCTCGTGCAGGTGGACCGAATTGAACCGCACCGCACTGGCCATGGTCTGCCGGTGGGTGAAGCCGCTGTCGGGTGCCATCAGCGCATCGCCATGCCGCGAGGGCACCTCGATGAAATAGCCGAGCACGCCGTTGTGCCTGATCTTGAGCGAGGAGACGCCGGTCTCGTCGCGATAGCGCGCCTCCAGCGCGGCGATGGCCCGGCGCGCATTGCCCGCGGTTTCGCGCAAGGCATCGAGCGCATCGTCGTAACCGCTCGCAATATAGCCGCCATTGCCGCGCTCGGTCGGCGGCGCGGGCACCAGCGCGCGCGCCAGCTCGTCGACCAGCGCGCCATGGCCGGTGAGGCGCGGCAGTAGGTCGTCGAGCAGAGCCGGGCGGTCGGGCAGGGCGGCGAGCGTTTCGTGCAGCACGCGCGCCTGCGCCAGCCCGTCGCGCACCTGGCCGAGATCGCGCGGGCTCCCGCGATCCGCCACCAGCCGCGCCAGCGCGCGGGCAATGTCCGGAATGGCGCGCAGAGCTTCGCGCGTGTCGCCGCGCAGGATCGGGTCCTCGTGGAACAGCCGTACCAGCGCCAGCCGCGCCTCGATCTGCGGCCTCAGCGCAAGCGGGGCCGACAGGTCTTCGGCGAGCTGCCGCGCGCCCGCGCTCGTCACGCTGCGGTCGACCGTGCCGAGCAGGCTGCCCGCGCGCTCGCCATTCTGGGTCGCGACGATCTCCAGGCTGGTGCGGCTGGCCTCGTCGATCGCCATGCACGCATCGCTGGCATTGATCTCGGGCGGCAGGAGGAAGGGCATCGCGCCCCGGCCCGCATGTTCGAGATAGGCGAGCAGGCCGCCCGCCGCCGCCAGCATCGCCCGCGAGAAATCGCCGAACGCATCGAGCGTCGCAACCTCGTGCAGATCCTGCAGCCGCTGGCGCCCGCGCTCGCTGGCAAAGTCGCTTGCCGGGCGAAGCGTCGCCTCCGGCGGTGCCGCGTCCCAGTTCTCCGGCGCGACGATTTCGCGCGCACCGAGCCGGGACAGCGCCGCGGCTAAGCCGTCCGCGCCGCATTCCTCCAGCTCCATCCGCCCGGTCGAGATGTCGCAGGCGGCGATGCCGATGGCACCGCGCAGCTCGCATACGGCTGCCAGCCGGTTCGCCCGGCGCGGCTCCAGCAGCGCATCTTCGGTCAGCGTGCCGGCGGTGACGAAGCGGATGATCTCGCGCTTGACCAGCACCTTGGACGAAGGCTTGCCCTCGGCCTTGGCGCGGGCCTTGGCCTCGTCGGGCGTCTCGACCTGCTCGGCGATGGCTACCCGGTGACCGGCCCGAATCAGCCGTGCGAGGTATCCATCCGCCGAATGGACGGGCACGCCGCACATCGGCACCGCCTCGCCATCCTTTTCCCCGCGGCTGGTCAGCGCGATGTCGAGCACGCCCGCCGCCAGCTTCGCATCGTCGAAAAACAGCTCGAAGAAGTCGCCCATGCGGTAGAACAGCAGGCACTCGCCCGCCTCGCGCTTGAGCGCGTGGTACTGTTCCATCATCGGGGTGGGCTTGCTCGCGGCCATCGCAAGGGGGCTTACCGGCTCAGCGCGGAACGGTCATGGCTCCTCGAACGGGGCTTGGGGAAAACCGGAATACTGCACCCAGTCGGCGGGGCATTGTGCCACCGGCTTCGGCTCGGTCAGCTCCCAGCTGTCCACCCAGCAATCGTCGAACACCGAACAATAGCAAAGGCTCACCTCGAACTGCAGGCGCTCGCGGTTGAACCGTTCGAAGACGTCGGGCGGAGTGCCCTCGGGCAGCATCATGGCGAACATCGAATCCTCGCCCGGGCGCAGCACTTCGTTGTTGATCGAGCTGATCCCGATCGACATCTGCTCTTCGCGCTCGGCACAGCATGCCTCCAGCAGCTCGCGGAAACTGGTGAATTTCCTGCCGTCATACCCAATCTGCAACCCACGCACGATCGCCGGGCCGACTCCGTTGTTGACCAGCGACATGCGGATGGGCCCGGTGCCGCCGCCGTCCTCGTTCTGGTTGGAGGTGACGTAGGTGACGTTCGGCCAGACGCTGGCGACCTGCATCTTGTCGGTGGCGTTGGCCTGGACGAAGGCGAAATAGGCGACGCTGAGCGAAATCGCGACGGCCGGTATCCCGACCACGAGATTGCCGATCGCCAGCCACGGCAGGTAGCGCAGCACCCGGTCCAGCATGGGGCCGTGAGAGCCCTGCTGCTCGATCGCATCGAGCCGCGCCTCGAGCGCTTCGATCCTGCCCTGGGCGGCGGCCGATTCGGGATCGTTTCGTGTCATGCGAGGATTGCTATCCTGCGGCGGCGTATCGTCAAGGACGCAGCGTTCCCTTGGGATTGACGCTTTGCCTGCCGAGAGGGGGCGGCTAGGGCGGGCTGCAGGAAGAAACGACGAGGGCGCGAATGGCTGACGACACGAACACCGGATTCGAAGCGCGCGAGGCGCTGCTCTATCACGAGAGCGGCCGGCCCGGGAAAATCGAGATCATCGCCAGCAAGCCGATGGCGACCCAGCGCGATCTCGCGCTTGCCTATTCGCCCGGCGTCGCCTCGCCGGTGCAGGCCATCGCGGACGACCCTGCCAATGCCGCGAAATATACCGCGCGCTCCAACCTCGTGGCGGTGATTTCCAATGGCACCGCAATTCTGGGCATGGGCAATCTCGGCGCGCTTGCCTCCAAGCCGGTGATGGAAGGCAAGGCGGTGCTGTTCAAGCGCTTCGCCGACGTCGATTCGATCGACCTTGAGCTCGACACCGAAGACCCGGACAAGTTCATCGAGGCCGTCGCGCTGCTCGAACCCAGCTTCGGCGGGATCAATCTGGAAGACATCGCCGCGCCCGAATGCTTCATCATCGAGCAGGCTTTGCGCGAGCGGATGAATATCCCGGTGATGCATGACGACCAGCACGGCACCGCGATCATCGCGGCGGCGGGCCTCATCAATGCCTGCCACCTGACCGACCGGAATTTCCGCGAGTGCAAGATGGTGGTCAACGGCGCGGGTGCCTCCGCGCTTGCCTGCACCGCGCTGATCAAGGCGATCGGCATTCCGAACGACCAGGTGATCGTGTGCGACCGTTCGGGCCCGATCCACAAGGGCCGCGACGATCTGGACCAGTGGAAGAGCGCGCACGCGGTCGAGACCGACGCGCGCAGCCTGGAAGAGGCGCTGGAGGGGGCGGACATCTTCCTCGGCCTTTCCGCCGCGGGCGCGCTCAAGCCCGAGTGGGTCAGCAAGATGGCGGACAAGCCGATCATCTTCGCGATGGCCAATCCTGTGCCCGAGATCATGCCCGAAGATGCGAGGGCGGTGCGCCCCGATGCGATCATCGCCACCGGGCGCTCCGACTACCCGAACCAGGTCAACAACGTGCTCGGCTTCCCGTTCATCTTCCGCGGCGCGCTCGACGTGCGGGCGACCGCGATCAACGAGGAGATGAAGATCGCCGCCGCCGAAGCGATCGCGGCGCTGGCGCGCGAGCGCGTGCCCGAGGAAGTGGCCGCGGCCTATGGCGTCGCCCACCAGTTCGGGCGCGACTACATCATCCCCGCGCCGTTCGACCCGCGTCTGATGGAGGTGGTCTCCTCCGCGGTGGCCGAAGCGGCGATGAAATCGGGCGTGGCGCAGACCCGGATCGAGGATCTCGACGCCTATCGTCTGACACTCAAATCGCGCCTCAACCCGACGACATCGGTGCTCACCCGGGTTTACGAGGACGCCAAGGCCAACCCCAAGCGGGTCGTCTTCGCCGAAGGGGAGGAGGACGTGGCGCTGCGCGCGGCGATCCAGTTCCGCGATTTCGGCTACGGCACCCCGATCCTTGTCGGGCGTACGGCGGGCGTGCGCGAAAAGCTGGCCGAGCTGCAGGTCGACGATATCGACAGCTTCGAAATCCAGAACTCGGCGGACAGCCAGTACGTGCCCGAAATGGTCGAGTTCCTCTACAAGCGGCTTCAGCGACGCGGCTATACCGAGCGCGACGTGCGCCGGATGGTCAACCAGGACCGCAACGTCTTCGCCTCGCTGCTGGTCGCGCTGGGCCATGGCGATGCGCTGATCTCGGGCCTGACGCGCACCTATGCGCAGACCGCGCGCGAGATCGGCCGCGTGCTCGATCCCAAGCCCGGTGGCCTGTCCTTCGGCATCCACATGATGATCGGCAAGAACCACACGACCTTTCTTGCGGATACCACGATCAACGAGCGGCCGAGTTCGCAAGATCTCGCCCACATCGCCTGCGAAACGGCGGAGGTTGCGCGCCGGATGGGGCACGAGCCGCGGGTTGCTTTCCTCTCCTACTCGACCTTCGGCAATCCCCCCGGACAGTGGCTGGAGAATATCCGCGACGCGGTCCACATCCTCGACGAGAAGCAGCCCGGCTTCGAATACGAGGGCGAAATGGCGCCCGATGCGGCGCTGAACGAGAAGGTGATGGCGCTCTATCCCTTCAGCCGCCTTTCGGGGCCGGCCAACGTGCTGGTGATGCCGGGCCTGCAATCGGCCAATCTTTCGGCCAAGCTGCTGCGCGAGCTGGGCGGCGATGCCACCATCGGGCCGATGCTGGTGGGGATGGAAAAGCCGGTCCAAATCGTCCCCGTCACCGCAGGCGTGCCCGACGTGCTGACGCTGGCCGTGCTGGCGGCGGCAGGGATCGTGGAGTAACCGGATACGATCCGTACAGGTTGACAGAACTCTAGGAATTTATATCAAAGTCTAACTTGATGTGGATAGGCTTTGTTAGGTTATCGTATGGATCCAGTCAGAAATCCCTTTGCTCCTGGTGCAGGTTCGCGCCCGCCCGAGCTTGCTGGGCGCGGCGATATCATCAATGATGCGCAAACCGCCTTGCACAGGGTGCTGAGGGGCCGGCCTGCGCAATCGCAAATGCTCCTCGGCTTGCGCGGTGTCGGCAAGACCGTACTTCTCAATGTGATCGAAGGGCTCGCGGAGGATGCCGGCTTCATCACGTCGTTTATCGAGGCGCCTGAGGACCGTGAGCTGGCAGAGCTGCTGTACCCCCGACTTTTTCAGGCCCTTCGAAAGCTCTCTTTCGTCGAGTCCGCCAAGGCACAGGCACACGGTGCCATGCGGGCTTTGCGAAGTTTCGCAAGTGCCTTCAAACTCGGCGTTGGGGATCTGGAGCTTTCCGTAGATCCCGAACCGGGCACAGCCGACAGTGGCAATCTTGAAATCGATCTCACCGATCTGTTCTTGCGGGTCGGCGAAGCAGCGAAGGCGGCCGACAAGGGGTGGGCCCTCCTGATCGACGAGGTCCAGTACCTTTCCGAACCCGAGTTGGCGGCACTCATTGTCGCGCTTCATCGCGTCAGTCAGAAAGGACTGCCGATTATCCTCTTCGGCGCGGGCTTGCCCCAAATCGCGGCGCTTTCCGGGAACGCGAAGTCTTACGCAGAGCGCCTCTTCCTCTATCCCCGCATCGACGCGCTCTCGCGAGACGCGGCGGAGAAGGCCATTCGCGATCCGATCGAAGGTGAACAGGAAGCCATCGAAACCGACGTAATCGATGCGATCTTCGAAGCAACCCAAGGGTATCCGTATTTTCTTCAGGAATGGGGGTATCAGGTTTGGAACGCTGCGGACGGTTCGCCTATCTCCAGAGACTGTCTGGACCAGGCAGGTGCCGAGGCATTTCGCCGTCTCGACGCGGGATTTTTCAAAGTACGCTTTGATCGCCTGACACCCAAAGAACGGGAATACGTCATCGCGATGGCCCGCTTGGGCGATGGCCCCTATCGCTCCGCCGATGTTGCAGACCAATTGGGCGAAACGCACAATAGCTTGGGGCCAAGGCGCGCGACCATCATTCACAAGGGGATGATATACAGCCCGGCCCATGGTGACATCGCTTTTACCGTGCCTCTCTTCGAAGACTACCTGCAACGCCAGAAGCTGACGGGCTAGGAGGGGCTAGAACGCCAGCTCCTCGCCCTGGTAGTTCACGAAGCGATAGCCGCCTCCGCCCGCCTTCTCGACCACATCGGCCAGCCCGGCGCAGCTTTCTTCGACGGTGATCATCGCATTGGGGCCACCCATGTCGGTCTGCACCCAGCCGGGATGGAGCGAGAGCACTTCGATGTCGCGCGCCTTGGCCTGCTGCTCGGCGATCCCCTTGGCGAGCATGTTGAGGCCTGCTTTGCTGACCCGGTAAAGCTCGAACCCGCCCGAGCTATCGTCGATGGAGCCCATGCGCGAGGACATGAAGGCCAGCGTTCCGCCATTCTTCACCATCGGCAGCAGGGCCTTGCCTACGCGCGCGGGGCCGTAGGCATTCGTCTGCATGACATGGGCGATCTCCTCGTCGCTCGCCTGTTCGGCCGACTGGTGCTTTGCGCCGCCGATCCCGGCGTTGACGATGATTGCGTCGAGCGATCCCTCGCCGAATTTGCTCGCGAGACCCTGATAGGTGTCGGGTTTCGTCACATCGACGGTCACGATGTCGATCTCGCCCGCCTCGTGCAGCGCGTCGCTGCGGCTGCGCTCGCTGGCGATCACGCGCCACCCCCGGCCTGCAAACTCTTTCGCAAGGCCCAGTCCGATGCCGCGCGATGCGCCGATGATGAGAATGTTCTTGGGATCGCTCATGAAAGGGGCTCCTCAATGCAATGCGGGCGCCGACATTGCCGACGCCCGCGAAGGTTTATGATCCGATGGTTCAGGCCGCCTGCTTGTTGACGTCGCCCACCGCGATGTCGGTCATCCGGCGATCGCCTTCGTAGGTATTGTCGAGGCATTCGTTGAGCTTGGCAGCTTCGCCATCGAGGCCGAGGCGCTTGGCGAATGCGGCGACGCAGCCATAGCCCGCGATGCCGTAATGCGTCATCCGCTGGTACTGCGTGATGATCATCGCGTCGCGCACCGCATCCTCGCCGAAATCGGCGTTAAGCACATGCGCTTCGACTTCCTTGACGATGCCTTCCATGCCCTTGCAGAATTCGCCGGTCGGCTTGGCGTCGTGGCCTTCGATGATCGGCTTCAGCGTATCGATCCCGCGCTGGATGCCTTCGACGCCGCGCTCGAGCGCGTCCTTGAGTTCGGGATCGCGCGCCTTGCCGGCGAGCTTTCTGGTCGCTTCGATCGACTGGCGGTTGGCGCTGTAGAGATCCTGCAGCTGGTCGATGTATACGTCTTTGAGGCTGTTGAGTGCCATGTCCTTGTTCTCCTTGGGGGTTGTACCCGAACAGCGCATGGGGCGGCGGCCAAGTTCCGAGAATGCGGGCGGTATCGGGCAGGCGGCAGCAGATCGTCGGCGGGCTGTGTTAACCCCCCGGAAAGCATGTTTCGCCACAGTGCCTGCAATGTCCCCCGCAAAGGGCCTGCAAAAGGAATTCGAGATGAAGACACTCCATGTCAGCGCCGCCATCGTGCTCGCCATGATCGCTACCCCCGCCATGGCGCAGGAGACCAACGCACCGGGTGGCCTCAGCGTGTCGGTCCTTGCCGGATACGAAGGGCTCGATGTCGAATCGGGCGATGGCAGCGTCACCGCCGATGCCGATTCCGCCGTCTACGGGCTCGCCGCAGGCTACGACCTGTCGCTCGGCAACGCCTTTGTCGGCGTCGAGGGCGAATACTCGGCCAGCGGCGGGTCGACCGAATTCCCGAACAGTTTTGCCGGCGCGCGCGACGGGCTGGAGGCGGATGGCCAGTATTACCTCGGAGCCCGCGCCGGTCTGGCGCTGACACCCGGCATCGCGGCCTATGGCAAGATCGGTTATACCGCGCTCGACACCCGCTCGTTCACCACCGCAGGCTCGTTCTCCGATATCGAGGAAAACGCCACCGGGCTGCGCTTCGGCGGCGGCATACAGGTGGAACTGCCCGGCCCGCTCGAAGCCCGCGTGGAATATCGCCGCTCACGCTATGACGATATCGGCGGCGACGTGGGCGATGCGACCACCGACCAGCTTGTCGCGGGCGTCGGCTTTCGCTTCTGACGCGATGCACTGCGTATGAGAACGGGAGGCCGTCCGGGGGACCGGGCGGCCTTTTCGCTATCTGCGGCGATAGCGGAAATACCAGACCTCGTGCCCCATCTGCTCGCGCGCCTTCTTCTCGTAGCGGGTCTCGCACCAGCCCGAGGGGCGCTGCTGGAAACTGGCCGGGCCGTCCACCTGCCACTCGAAAGGCCCGTCTTCGGGGTCGGTGAAACGGCGCATCACCATAAGCGCATGGCGCAGGTAGACCGGATGGTCGGTGCCGAAGCGGAACTCGCCGCCCGGCTTCAGCTTGTCGGCGATCATCCGCAGCGGCCCGTCGTTCATCATCCGCCGCTTGGCATGGCGCGCCTTGGGCCACGGGTCTGGATGGAGCAGGTAGACCATCGTCAGCGCGCCGTCGGGCACGCGCGCAAGCACCTCCAGCGCATCGCCCGCGTGCAGCCGGATATTGGCGAGCCGCTGCTCTTCCACATGGGTCAGCGCCTGCGCCACGCCGTTGAGGAAGGGCTCGGCCCCGATGAAGCCGTGATCGGGCAGCAGGTCGGCCCGGTAGGCGAGATGCTCGCCCCCGCCGAAGCCGATCTCGAAATGCAGCGGGCAATCCTCCCCGAACAGCCGCTCGGCAGTGATCGGCCCCTCTGCGGGCACCGCGATCTTCGGCAGCAGAGTGTCGACCAGCGCCTGCTGGCGGGCGCGCAGCGGCTTGCCGATGCTGCGGCCGTAGAGCCGGCTGAGGGTCGTGGGGTCGCCTTCCTTGTATGCGGTCATGCCGCGCGCCCTAGCCGGATCAGGTCAGCGCGGTCCAGATGCCGTAGGCGCTTGTCGCGGTCAGCACGATGCCGACGAGGATCAGGACGAACTTGGGCGAGAAGTAGCGCGCGGCCAGCGCCCCGAAAGGCGCCGCGGCCATGCCGCCGATAATGAGCCCGACGGTCGCGAGCGCGAAATCCCCGAGCCCGAGGTGGGCGATGAAGGCGATCGAGATGCTGAGGGTCAGGAAGAACTCGACCGAATTGACCGTGCCGATCACCTTGCGCGGCTCGGCCCCCTGGATCAGCAGGTTCGATGTCACCATCGGCCCCCAGCCGCCGCCGCCCGACGCGTCGAGAAAGCCGCCGACAAGGCCGAGGGGCACGACATGCCGCGCCTCGCGCAGGGTCGGCGGGTAGAGCAGGCCGCGCACCAGCAGGTAGATCCCGATGCCCGAGAGATAGATCAGCACGAAGGGCTTGATCAGTTCGCCGTCGACCGAGGAGAGCACGGTTGCGCCCGCAACCCCGCCGATCACGCCCGGGATCAGCAGCCGAAAGAACAGCCGCCGGTCGATATTGCGGTGGATCAGGTGGCTGATGGCGGAGGTTGCGGTGGTGAAACACTCGACGATATGCACGCGCTGCGAGGCGAGAGCGGGCGGCACGCCCAGCAGGCCCACGAGCAGGGTGTTGGTGATGACGCCGAAGGCCATGCCCAGCGCCCCGTCGATCAGCTGCGCGAAGAAGCCGACCGCGATGAAGGGCACCAGCCCCGCGAGATCGATACCGAAAACATCCATCCCGCTGCGCGGCCTTTTCCAGATTTTCCGCAGGCCATTACGCCGGCCGCGCTGGCCGGTTCCCGGTGCCGGAGGAATATATGGCAAAGGGGTGACGCGCAGGGCCTGTTCGCGTTAGGCGCACCCGCATGAGCGAGATCTTCGCATATCTCAACGGCCAGCCCCCGCTAGTGCAGGCGCTCGGCGGCGTTGCGCTGCTGTTGCTGATCGCCTTCATCGTCAATCTGCTGCTCAAGAAGATCGTGCTGCGCATGGCGGCGCCTTTTCTCGACAGGCGCACCAGGACGCCGGACAAGGCGGTCGGCTGGCTGATCACGGCGATCCCGCTGCTGATCATCTCGCGCGGGATCGTGTTCGTGCGCTTCCTGCCCGAAGAGATCGAAACCGTGATCGCCAATGTCGCCAATGCGACGATCGTATTGAGCTTCGCGCTCGCGATCACGACCGCGCTCAACTACGTCAACGAGCTCTACAACCGCCGCCCGGAGGCCAAGAACCGCCCGATCAAGGGCTTTCTTCAGGTCATCAAGATCCTCGTTTACGCCGCCGCGACGATCCTGGGCATTGCCGCGCTGATCGAGCAGTCGCCGCTGTTGCTCCTGTCGGGCCTCGGCGCGATGGCGGCGGTGCTGCTGCTGGTGTTCAAGGACACGATCCTCAGCCTGGTCGCATCGGTCCAGCTGTCGACCAACGACATGCTGCGGGTGGGCGACTGGATCGAGATGCCGCAGCAGAACGCCGACGGCGATGTGATCGATATCGCGCTGCACACGGTGAAGGTGCAGAATTTCGACAAGACGATCACCACCATCCCGACCTACAAGCTGATCAACGAAAGCTTCCGCAACTGGCGCGGGATGACCGAGGCCGGCGGGCGGCGGATCAAGCGCGCGATCAACCTCGACCAGAACACGCTGCGCTTCCTGTCCGACGATGAGGTGTCGGACTTGCGGCGATTCCGCCTGCTGCGCGATTATCTCGACCGCAAGGAACAGGAATTGCGCGAATGGAACGCGCGCGAGATGGCGGGGGAGGACAATCCGGTCAACGCGCGGCGGATCACCAATATCGGCACGTTTCGCGCCTATGTGGTCGCCTATCTGCGCACCCATCCGCGGATCAATCACGATATGCTGACGATGGTGCGCCAGCTGGAGCCGACGCCGACCGGCCTGCCGCTGCAGCTCTATACCTTCGCCGCGACCACCCAGTTCGCCGAATACGAGTTCATCCAGGCGGAGATCTTCGACCACCTGCTCGCGATCCTGCCCGAATTCGGGCTGCGGGTGTTCCAGGAACCGAGCGGAGTCGATTTCGCCCGGCTATCCCGGCCCCGCACGCTCCGGCAATGGGAGCGGCGCGAGACGGAGACGCCGGGCGCTATCGGGTAACGAAACTGGCTGCCGTCAGGCGGCGGCGCTTTCCTCGGACGGGTCGCGCAGCACGTAGCCGCGGCCCCACACGGTTTCGATGTAGTTTTCGCCATCGCATGCATGGCTGAGCTTCTTGCGCAGCTTGCAAATGAACACGTCGATGATCTTGAGCTCGGGCTCGTCCATCCCGCCATAGAGGTGGTTGAGGAACATTTCCTTGGTCAGCGTGGTGCCCTTGCGCAGCGAGAGCAGCTCCAGCATCGCGTATTCCTTGCCGGTCAGGTGGACCCGCGCGCCGTCGACTTCGACCGTTTTGGCATCGAGGTTCACCGCCAGCTTGCCGGTGCGGATGATCGACTGGCTGTGGCCCTTCGAACGGCGCACGACCGCATGGATGCGGGCGACCAGCTCGTCGCGGTGGAAGGGCTTGGTCACGTAGTCGTCCGCGCCGAAGCCGAAGGAGCGGATCTTGGAATCCATCTCGGCGATGCCCGACAGGATCAGGACCGGCGTCTGCACCTTGGCGACGCGCAGCTTCTTGAGCACGTCGTAGCCGTGCATGTCCGGAAGGTTAAGATCGAGCAGGATGATATCGTAATCATACAGCTTGCCCAGATCGAGGCCCTCTTCGCCCAAATCGGTCGTGTAGACGTTGAAGCCTTCTGTCGTGAGCATGAGCTCGATGGCCTTGGCCGTCGTAGGCTCGTCCTCGATCAGCAATACGCGCATGGGTAGACCCCCTTTGCCCAATGGATGTGCTGTAAAAACCCCGTCGCCGGAGTGTTGCACTTCATTAACCACACAAGGTCTGAACGGAAAAGGTTAACATCGCGTAAAGCGACGGATTCCGACGAGTCGCGCGACGAAACGGGGCGTAGTTGAGTCGAGTGGTGGATGCGCCGCACGAGTCACACGAAAGCCACAGCTTGGCGTTTCCGGCGCGCAGATGGTTGCGCATGCCTGGCACTGCTGTTATTTCCTTGCTCGGTAAGCGTATGAGGCAGCGCTTTCGTTACAGTTTGTGCCTCAGGAGCGAATCATCATGACCAGGCATCGGGATATCGCAATCCCCGCTTCGGCCCCAGTTTCGATTTCCGCGCCCGCCGCCCTTGTACCGGGCGGCGCGCACGCCTCCTATTATTTCTATTATTTCGGTTCGTTTATCGGCCGGTACGCCTGAGCGGCGTATCGGGATCAGCGCGAGGCCGCGCGCAGACAAGCGGCCACCAGCTCAAAATCTGAAATCTGCTCCACGCCGCCGTCACAGGCGTGCGCGTGGCATACGAACCGAAAGCACCCAACGGCCATGTCCATTGCCAATTCCAATCCGCGCACGATCGATACCTTGCGAGAGGAGATCGACGCGCTCGACGAAGAACTGCTCGCGCTGATCGAGCGCAGGCTCGACCTCGCGGCCTCGATCGCGCAGGCCAAGGGGGAGGAAACCACCCCCGAAGAAGGCGAGGAACTGCTGCTGCGCCCCGCGCGTGAGGCGAGCGTGATCGCCCGGCTCGGCGCGATGACCCGCCGCATTCCGAAGGACAGCATCACCGCGATCTGGCGCGAGCTGATGGCGATCAACCTGCAGGCGCAGCGTCCGATCGAGATCGCGCTGCACGCCTCGCGCCACCCCGAACGGATGCACCTGATGGCGCGCGCGCGCTTCGGCACGATCCTGCCCGTGCGCGCCAGCGCATCGCCGCAAATGGCGCTCGCCAAGGCGCGCGCGGGCCGCGCCATCGCGCTGATCGAGATCGGCGAAGGCGACTGGTGGACCGATCTGGTCGACGATCCCGAACTGACCATTATCGATGGCTTGCTGGGCGAAGGCGGGCGCGGCTCCGCGCTCGCGGTGGGGCGCCTCTCGCCCGACCGGCTGTGCGAAGACCGCAGCTTCGCAATCCTCGAACAGGGCGAACTCGCGGCCCGGCTGGGGAGCGGCGAGGCGGTGTGCCCGATTGCCGTCTCGGGCGATCTGAACCTGTGCGTGGTGGAGCGTGTCGCTCCGCTGGCGCGCTACGCCGCCTGATCCGACCGCTCGCAGCAGGATTCCTCTCTCATGCGAATTGCCTATGGGGGGCACCCCGGTGCCTTCGGCGAGCTGGCGTGCCTGGGGTATTTCCCCGATCACGAGCCGGTCGGTTACGCGGATTTCCTCGCCGCCTGCGAGGCGCTGGTAGCGGGCGAAGCCGACCGGGCCGTGATCCCGTTCGAGAACTCGATCGCAGGCAAGGTGCCCGGCGTTGCGGAGCTGATCGCTTCGCTGCCGGTCGCGCGGATCGGCGTGCACCCCCAGCCGGTCGTGTTCCATTGCCTCGCACCCAAGGGCACGCGGCTGGAGGATGTCGAGGTGGTCGCGAGCCACCCGATGGCGCTGGCCGAATGCCGCAAGTTTCTCGCCAGTATCGATGCGCGGGCCGAAGAGGCAGGCGACACCGCGGGCGCGGCTGCCGAAGTTGCGCAAGCGGAGGGTCGAAGCCGCGCGGCGCTGGCCTCCGCACGCGCAGCCGAGCTCTACGGGCTGGAAGTGATTGCGGAGCATGTGGAGGACAGCGCCGACAACGTGACCTGGTTCGCGGTGCTGCAGAGGGCCTGAGCCCTTAGCCGATCGCGGCGAGCTTCTTCGCCCGGCGGCGCTGGACGCTCGACCCGATGCCCATCGCCTCGCGGTACTTGGCGACCGTGCGCCGCGCAATGTCGAAGCCTTCGGCCTTGAGCAGTTCGACCAGCTTGTCGTCGGACAGGATCGCCTTGGCATCCTCGCCATCGATCAGCGCCTTGATCCGCGCCTTGACCGCCTCCGCGCTCGCACCCTCACCGTTGCCGGCGCCATCCTCGCCGCCGCCGATGCGGCCGACACCGCTGGTGAAGAAATATTTGAGGTCGAAGGTGCCGCGCGGACAGTGGAGGAACTTGTTGGTCGTCACCCGGCTGACCGTGCTTTCGTGCATCTCGATCTTTTCGGCGACCTGCTTCAGCGTCAGCGGGCGCAGATGGCTTACCCCGTGGAGGAAGAAGCCCTCCTGCTGGGTGACGATCTCGCTCGCCACGGCAAGAATGGTCTTCTGCCGCTGGTCGAGCGCGCGGATCAGCCAGCGCGCGTCTTCCAGCTTGTCCTTCAGCCATGCGCGGCTGGTCCGGTCGCGGCAGCCATCGCGCAGCTCGACCAGATAGGGGCGGTTGACCACCAGCCGCGGCAGCGTCGCCTCGTTTAGCGCGATCCTCCAGCCGCCATCGCCGCCGCGCGCCACGAGGATGTCGGGCGCGACCGCACCGCCTTCCTGTTGCCCGAAGGCGAGCCCGGGGCGCGGATTATAGGCGCGCAGTTCGGCGAGCATCTCGACCAGTTCTTCCTGATCGACCTCGCACAGCTTGCGCAGGCGGGTGACTTCGCCGCGTGCGACCAGATCCAGATGGTCGATCAGGCGCGCCATGCACGGGTCGTAGCGGTCGGCCTCGCGCGCCTGGATCGCGAGGCATTCGGCGAGGTCGCGCGCGCCCACGCCCGGCGGGTCGAGCGTCTGCACAAGCTCCAGCGCGCGTTCGGCTTCGGCCAGTGGGATGCCGAGCGCCTGCGCGACCTCGATCAGCGGCTCGGCGAGATATCCGGCCTCGTCGAGCCGGTCGATCAGCGCGCGGGCGATGAAGATCTCGCGCTCGTCGCGCGCCGCCGCGCCGACCTGTGCGTGGAGGTGGTCGGCAAGCGAGACGGTGGCTTCGCCGCGCTGCTCGATCCCAAAGCCGTCATCGTCCTCGCCGCCGAAGCTTTCCGCCGCGCCCCAGCTGCCGTCGCCGGTATCGCGGTCGATTTCCATCTCGGCAGAGGAGAGGTCGGTTGGCGCATCGCTTTGGCCTGCGCCCTCGGCGATCAGCGCGTCGGCCTCGCGCTCCTCGCGCGGGGTTTCGGGCGCCTCGCCATCCTCGCCATTCCCGCGCTCGCTCTGCGGCGCCTCGCCCATTTCGAGCAGCGGATTGGATTCGAGCGCATCGCCGATGAACGCCTCGATCTCGAGGTTGGACAGCGTCAGCAGCTTGATCGCCTGCTGCAGCTGCGGCGTCATCACCAGCGATTGCGACTGGCGCAGGTCGAGGCGCGGAGCGAGGGACATTATTTGTGGCGTCCATTCGGGCTCGGCTGCCGCCGATCCCTGCGCCCGGTACCGGCTGGTGTTTTCGTGGCGTCTATTCGGGTTCGGCTTGCGCCGATCCCTGCGCCCCGCACCGGCCCACACCCCCGCCCGGCCAACCCAGCAGGATACACTAGTGGGTGGCCGGGCGGGGGTGTGGGCCGGTGCCGCACCTGGCCGCCGACGCGTCCTCTCGCGACACGGTCGCAAGGGGCCAGCAAATCAAAGCGTAAAATTCTCGCCAAGGTAGAGCCTGCGCACGTTCTCGTCTGCCACCAAGTCTTGCGGGGTGCCCGCAAACAGCACCTGGCCACCATAGATGATACAGGCGCGGTCTACGATATCGAGCGTTTCGCGAACGTTATGATCGGTTATCAGAACGCCGATGCCCCGATCCTTCAGGTCGCACACGAGGTCGCGAATATCGGCGATGGAGAGCGGATCGATGCCCGCGAAGGGCTCGTCGAGCAGCATGATCGAAGGGTTCGCGGCCAGCGCGCGGGCGATCTCGCACCGGCGCCGCTCGCCGCCCGAGAGCGCCATCGCGGGGGCGGTGCGCAGCCGGGTGAGGCCGAATTCGTCGAGCAGCTGTTCGAGCGCTTCGGCCCGTGCGGCACGGTTGGGCTCCGCCAGTTCGAGCACGGTGGCGATGTTCTGTTCCACCGTCAGCCCGCGGAAAATGCTGGTTTCCTGCGGCAGATAGCCCAAGCCCAGGATCGCGCGGCGATACATCGGCAGGTGGGTCACGTCCTCGCCATCCATCAGGATGCGGCCGCTATCGGGCTTCACCAGCCCCATGATCGAATAGAAGCAGGTCGTCTTGCCCGCGCCGTTGGGGCCGAGCAGGCCGAGCACCTCGCCCTTGCCGACCGATAGCGAAATATCGGACAGCACCGAGCGCTTGTCGTAGCTCTTGGCGATCGAGACGACCTCCAGCCCGCCCTGCGGAATCGGCGGGGCGGCGTTCGCCTCCACCTCGGCGGGCTTTTGCGCAATATCGGCGGGATCGATCTCGGCCATGGTCACTGCCTTAGCAAATGGTGCGCGCGGCGAAAGCGGCAATGGGCATGCGGTGTTTCGATGATGCTTGAGCGGGGGGTGCTCACCCCCTACCATCGGTGCGAGGATTTGAGCGCGGAAATGCGAAAGGATATTCTGCCATGAACACCAGCACCGGCATCCCGGGCAGCGAGGCCGAGCAGGTCGACTGGCGCGCCAGCATCAGCGACAATATCGCCTGGGCCCTCCTGGTCACCACCGCGCTGCTGATCTTCATCACCATGCCCAAGATGAAGCACGCGTTCGAGGGGATCACGGTCTACCTCCTGCTGGTGGTGATGGTCGGCGCCTTCATTCCCGTGCTGCGCTTCTTCGAGCACCGCTGGACCCGGCTGAGCGATCGGGGGGCGCACGATCCCTCGCTGCGGCCCGCGTTCCGCCGCGATCAGGTGGCGCTGTGGCTGTTGACCGTGGGTGTGCCACTCTTGCTCGCGCTCGGCTTCGGGCTGGCCTTCCCCGACTGATCGGGGAATTGCGGCACGGCGGTTGCCGCAAACCATTCGCTACGCAGGGGGGCTTTTGACGATGCTGCGGATACTGGCTGCCCTGTGCCTCGCCTGTCTGGCGCTTCCGCTCTCCGCGCCGCTTTCCGCCGCGCTGCCGGCCCTGTCGCCCGGCGAGACCGCAGAGGCCGATCCGCCCACGCCCGCCGCGACCGGCGCGCTGGCGGACGAACGAGACCCGGCGGCCGACACGCGCATCGCCAGCCGCCTGCGCGACATCTATGCGCAGGTTTCCGAATTTTCGGCGATCGAGGTCGAGGTCAACCAGGGGGTCGTCCGGCTGACGGGGAGCGCCCCCAGCCAGCAGGCGATCGAGGAAGCGGCCGCGATCGCGGCGCGCTTCGACGTCGCGACGGTCGAGAACGACATGGCGCGCGATACCTCGCTGCGCGGCACGGCGGATATCGTCAGCGCGCTGGTCGAGCGGTTGCGGGCTGCGGCGAACATGCTGCCGCTGATCGGGGTTGCGGTGCTGATCGGCCTCGGAATTGTGGTGGCAGGCTACCTGCTCGCCTCGCTCAAGTTCGTCTGGCGGCTCTTCACCCCGAACAATTTCCTCGCCGATCTGGTGGCGAGCGCGATCCGCTTCATTGCGATCATCTTTGCCGCCGTCATCGCGCTCGACATTATCGGCGCGACCGCGCTGCTCGGCGCGGTGCTCGGCGGGGCGGGGGTCATCGGCCTCGCGCTGGGCTTTGCCATGCGCGACACGGTGGAGAACTACGTCGCCTCGCTGATGCTGAGCCTGCGCCAGCCATTCCGCGCCAACGATCTGGTGAAGATCGACGAATTCGAGGGCCGCGTCATCCGCCTCACCAGCCGCGCGACCGTGCTGATGACGCTGGAGGGCAACCACCTGCGCATCCCCAACAGCACCGTGTTCAAGGCCAATATCGTCAACTACACGCGCAATCCGCAGCGCCGGTTCGATTTCGCGCTCGGCGTCGACCCGGACGACGATGCGACCGCCGCCGCCGAGCTGGGGCGCGAGACCTTGAGCAAGCTGCCCTTCGTGCTCGCCGATCCGCCGCCCGAGGCGCGGATCGAGGAGGTCGGCGATTCGAACGTGCTGATCCGCTTCCTCGGCTGGATCGACCAGACCGACAGCGACTGGTTCAAGGCCCGCAGCGCCGCGATCCCCGCGGTGAAGGCCGCGCTGGAGGGCGCAGGGTTCGGCCTGCCCGAGCCGATCTACCGCCTGCGCTTCGATCCGCGCTCCGCCAGCCTGCCGTTCGAGAACATCGCCGAGCGCGACGGCGCGCCCGCCCGCCCGCGCAGGCCCCGGCCCGAACAGCCGAGCGAACCCGCCGATGTCACACCGAGCGAGGAAATCGACCGGATGGTCGAGGAAGAGCGCGAGGCTCCCGAGGCCAAGCGCGACCTGCTCGACAACCGCAGGCCGGTGGAGTGACGGCGCGCCTTATCCGCTTTTCCGCCCTCGCGGCGGCGTACGGTTTGCTCGGTTCCGCTGCGCTCGCCGGTCAACCGAGCGGAAAGAAGCAGTTTTTTGTCCAGGCCGATTTCGAGAAGATTGCCGAGGAGTCCGGGGAAGGCGTCGACCCGGAATCGCTCGTTCGGGAGAGTATTCGGATTATCGAGGGCCGTCTCGATGCGGATCGCGACGAAAGAATAGTAGTCACTTATCAGGGTAACGGTCGGTTGAGTATCGAGACGCCCCGCACGATCACTCGCGAGACAATGGAAGACATTCTCGGTATCCCGGCAGAGCTTGGGTTCCGGATTGCAGGCCGCTTGGGGTCTTCGTGCCGAATAGACGAGCGCACTGCGCAAGGCGCGACACCGCCCGACGTCGAAAGTGATTCTCCGGAAAAGGATGCTTCCGGTATTGGCCGGGACAACCTCGTAAGCGCTCTGCCGTCGCTCGACCGTGTTACCGGTGCGCCGACGGTGATTTTCGAGTTCGACGAATCCGGGGCGCAAAAGCTCGCGGAGCTCACGTCAGAGAACCTTGGCCGGTGCCTGGAAATCGTACTCGATGGCGACATCGTATCTGCGGCGACAATTCACGAGCCGATCCTAGGCGGGAGGATGCAGCTGTCAGGGGGACTGACGGAAGAAAGCGCTCAAGACCTCGCCGTCACGCTGCGGTCCGGGGCGCTGCCCGCCCCGTTCGAGATTGTGGACGTGCGCTTGATCGACTGAATTTGCGAACGTGAGGCACTCGCGAGTCGCTACCCCTTCGCCCGCTCGATCGCTTCGACCACGATCTTCTTGGCTTCGGCGGCATCGCCCCAGGCGCCGACGCGCACCCACTTTTCGGCTTCCAGATCCTTGTAGTGGGTGAAGAAGTGCTCGATCTGCTGGAAAATGATGCTCGGCAGGTCCTTCGTCTCGGCGACGTCCGAATAGTAGGGGAAGGTCGTGTCCACCGGCACGCAGACCAGCTTTTCATCGCCGCCATGCTCGTCTTCGAGGTTGAGCACACCAATAGGGCGCGCGCGCACGACGCAGCCGGGAATGAACGGGCTGCGCGAGATCACCAGCGCATCCAGCGGGTCTCCATCGGGCGAGAGCGTGTGCGGCACGAAGCCGTAATTCGCCGGATAGCGCATCGGCGTGTGCAGGATGCGGTCGACGAACAGCGCGCCCGAATCCTTGTCGAACTCGTATTTCACCGGCTCCCCGCCGGTCGGCACCTCGATGATGACATTCAGGTTTTCGGGCGGATTGTCGCCCGTGGGCACTTTGTCGATACGCATGATGTGTGAGGGCTCTCTTTTTTGATTTGCTCCGTACCGCCGTGAGGCGGAGGATTACGGCCCCTCTCCCAAACTGCGGCGCGGCTTAACGAAGGCGAGGCGATTGCGGAAGGGGCAATGCCAGCCTAACTGCACCGCCCATGGCAAAAAGCTCTTCCAAGACTCCGCAGGCGATCCGGGGCACGCAGGACATTTTCGGGGCAGAGGCGGAAGCCTTCGCCTTCGTGGTCGAAACCTTCGAGCGGGTGAGGAAGCTCTACCGCTTCCGCCGCGCCGAAATGCCCGTGTTCGAGCGGACCGAAGTCTTCGCCCGCTCGATCGGCGAGACGACCGATATCGTCTCCAAGGAAATGTATTCTTTCGAGGATCGCGGCGGGGAATCGCTGACCCTGCGGCCCGAATTCACCGCAGGCATCGCGCGCGCCTACCTCACCAACGGCTGGCAGCAGCACGCGCCGGTCAAGCTCGCCACCCACGGCCCGCTGTTCCGCTACGAGCGCCCGCAGAAGGGCCGCTACCGCCAGTTCCACCAGGTCGACGCCGAGATTATCGGCGCGGCCGAGCCGCAGGCCGACGTCGAGCTACTCGCGATGGCCGACCAGGTGATCCGCGAGCTGGGGATCGAGGGCGTGACGCTGCACCTCAACACCTTGGGCGATGGCGATTCGCGTGAGGCATGGCGCGCCGCGCTGGTCGAGCATTTCCGCGCTGTGAAGGACGAGCTTTCGGAGGATTCGCAGGAGCGGCTCGAAAAGAACCCGCTGCGCATTCTCGATTCCAAGGACCGCCGCGATCAGCGCTTCGTCGCCGACGCGCCGAAGATCGATGCGTTCCTGTCGGACGAGGCGCGCGCGTTTTTCGACGCGGTGACCGGCGGGCTCGATGCGGCGGGGGTGAAGTGGAAGCGCGCGGAAAGCCTTGTGCGCGGGCTCGACTACTACCGCCACACCGCGTTCGAGTTCATTCCCGACGAGGGCTCGGCCGCTGCCGATGCGCTGGGCTCGCAGAGCACGATCCTTGGCGGTGGCCGCTATGACGGGTTGATCGAGAGCCTTGGGGGCGCGCCTACACCCGCGGTCGGCTGGGCCGCCGGGATCGAGCGGCTGGCGATGCTGGTGGGGGAGAAGGGCGAGGAGCCTGCCGAGGCGATCATTGTGGTCGAAGATACCAGCGACACCGCTCTCGACCGGGCGAGCAGCGCGCTCGCCTCCTTGCGCTCCGCCGGTCTGAGCGCCGAGATGATTGCAAGCGGGTCGCCCCGCAAGCGCTACGACAAGGCGGTCAAGCGCTCGCCCAAGGCGATCGTCAGCTTTCGCGAAGATGGACACGGGATCAGCGGTGATGAGGCCGCGCATCCTGAGCTGGAGCGCTACCTCGGGCTTTAAGTATCTCGTCACCCCGGACTTGATCCGGGGTCCCGCTTCCTTCTCACGCCGGGAAACAAGAGAAGCCTGATCCCGGCTCGGGGGCCGGGATGACGAAAGTGGGGAAGGAGAGCGAGATCGCACCACCTTTCCTACTCTTGGCCATCCGCGCTAATGCGCCTTGCATGACGCCCGCGACACCCGACATTCGCCTCCCGAAATAACCACAAACGGGCCCGACTTTTTCACCCCATGACACTGTGTCAGGTGTGTCAGGCTCCCACCCGGAAACGACCTTGCAGATACCCCCCGAACGCCTCGACCAGATCGCCAACCGCTTCGCCGAGATCGAGGCGCGGATGGCGTCGGGCCAGCTCGAGGGCGAGGAATTCGTCAAGGCGAGCCGCGACTATGCCGAACTGGAGCCCATCGCGAAGCTCGCGACCGAGCTGAAGGCCGCGCGCGAGGAAGTCGCCGGGCTGGAAGACATGCTCTCCGACCCCGAGATGCGCGGCATGGCGGAGGAGGAACTGGAGGCGCTCAACGCCCGCATTCCCGAGCTCGAACAGCAGCTCGCCATTGCCATGCTCCCGCGCGACTCTGCCGATGCCAAGCCTGCAATGCTCGAAATCCGCGCGGGGACGGGCGGCGACGAGGCCGCGCTGTTCGCGGGCGACCTCTATCGCATGTACGAACGCTTCGCCGCCGAGAACGGCTGGAAGGTCGAGCCGGTCAGCATGAGCGCGTCCGAAGTCGGCGGCTTCAAGGAAATCGTCGCCAACGTGACCGGCCAGGGCGTGTTCGCGAAGCTCAAGTTCGAAAGCGGGGTCCACCGCGTGCAACGCGTGCCCGAGACCGAGAGCGGAGGGCGCATCCACACCTCGGCCGCGACGGTGGCGGTGCTGCCCGAGCCCGACGAGGTCGACGTCCAGATCGACGCGGGCGACTTGAAGATCGACACCTATCGCGCGAGCGGCGCAGGCGGCCAGCACGTCAACACGACCGATTCGGCGATCCGCATCACCCACCTGCCGACCGGGCTGGTGGTGACCTGCCAGGACGGGCGCAGCCAGCACAAGAACCGCGAAAAGGCGATGCAGGTGCTGCGCGCGCGGCTCTACGAACAGCAGCGCGAGGCGGCTTCGGGCGCGGAGGCCGAGGCGCGCAAGGCGATGGTCGGCTCCGGCGACCGCTCCGAACGCATCCGCACCTACAACTTCCCGCAAGGCCGCGTGACCGACCACCGCATCGGCCTGACGCTGCACAAGCTACCCGAGATCATCGCCGGGCCCGGCCTTGGCGAACTGGTCGACGCGCTGATCGCCGAGGACGAGGCCAAGCGGCTCGCAGCGATGAATGAGTAGGAGTGTTGCCGAAGCCATCCGGTCGGCCACCCACCTCCTCTCCGCCACCAGCGAGACCCCGCGCCTCGATGCCGAACTTCTGATGGCGCATGCGCTGAACCTGTCCCGATCCGAGACACTTCTGCGGGCAATGGCCGATCCTGCACCCGACAGCTTCGATGCGCTGGTCGCGCGGCGGGCCGACCACGAGCCGGTCGTCTACATCACGGGCAAGGCCGAGTTCTACGGGCTGGAGCTGCAGGTTTCGCCCGCCGTGCTGATCCCGCGCGGCGACAGCGAAACGCTGATCGAGGCCGCTCGCGAGCATTTCGCCAATCGCAAGCCTCCGCAGCGCATCCTCGACCTCGGCACGGGATCGGGTGCGCTGCTGCTCGCCGCGCTGTCGATCTGGCCCGAAGCCGGAGGCGTCGGCGTAGACGCCTCGATGGCGGCGCTGAAGGTCGCCTACTGCAATGCGGCGAAGCTCGGAATGGCGGAACGCGGCGGCTTCCTGCGCCGGAACTGGCGCAGGGAAGGCTGGCGGCGCAATCTTGGCAGTTTCGACCTGATCCTGTGCAACCCGCCCTATGTCGAGGAGGACGCCGCGCTCGACGCGCAGGTGCGCGACCACGAGCCCGCCTCCGCGCTGTTCGCGGGGCCCGCGGGGCTCGACGACTACGAAATCCTGCTCCCGCAAATTCGCCACTTGTTAACAGACACCGGCGTAGCCATCTTCGAGATTGGCGCGACGCAGCAGGATGCCGTCTCGACCATCGCCCGAAATCAAGGTCTTGCCTGCGATTTTCGCAAAGACCTCGGCGGGCACCCCCGCGCAATGATTATACAGCAGGGGGTTGGCAAAGCGACAGGCAGCCGGTAAACACCGTCAAGACCCAGCAAGAAATGGACGTTTTCTCGCCCGGGTCGCGATCCGACATCTGCGGGAAGACCGGGCCTTCCAAAGGGCCTGCGATCGGCAAGAGATCGAAGATCATGCTTAGGGACAGGTGGGCCGCGCGGAAGAGACGGCATTGCTGCAACGCCGCGATTTGTGAGCCCGACCTAGAGGGAAGACTATTCCTTGAACAACAACAACCGTAACAACAACCGGCGGCGCGGCCGCGGCAATCGCAACCAGGGTGGGGGCGGCAACAGCTCCAACCGGATCGACAGCCGCGCGCGGGGCAATGCCCCCCAGCTGCTCGACAAGTACAAGAAGCTGGCGCAGGACGCCCAGCACAATGGCGACCGCGTGCAGGCGGAATACTACCTGCAGTTCGCGGACCACTATTTCCGCGTCATCGCCGACAACAAGGCCCGTCAGGACGAACAGCGCGCCAAGCGCGACAACGAACGCGGCCAGGCGAACGACGATTCCTCGGATGACGACGATGACGATCGCGGCAGCGACAATCGGAACGATGGGCGCAATGACGGGCGCAACGACGATCGCCGCAAGCCGAAGAAGTCGAACCGTAACGAAAAGCAGCGCGGCAAGAACCGCGACAGCTCGGACAGCGACGATTCGGACGACGAGGACGAGGATGTCTTCGAGGCCGAAGACAATCCCTTCGTGCGTAAGCGCAAGGCACCCGCGAAGCGGGCCAGCTCGCGCAAGCGCGACGACGACCGGGGCGATGATGGCGAGGACAGCGAAATCGACGCGACCGTGCTTCCGCCCGCTATCGCCGCGGCAACTGCCGACGAGGACGAGAAGCCCGCAAAACCGCGTCGACGCACGCGCAAGTCGTCCGATGACGGCTCGCGCGAGGATGGGGGCGACGAGGCCCTGAGCGCGGTCGGCTGATCGCGATTCAGGCACCGGGATGTCCGGCATTCGGCTGAAGCGCTGTTGTAGGCTCGACAGGGGTGCCCGGTGCTGAGCCGCGCGCTCCAGCATCCGCGCATCGTCCTCCTCTTGCTGGGCGCGCTCGCCGCGCTCGGCTTTCCCCCGTTCCATCTCTGGCCGCTCGCCCTGCTCGCGCTGGGCGCGGGCGCGACGCTGATCCGCTTCAGCGGCTCGGTCCGCAGCGCGTTCTTCCGCGGCTGGTTGTTCGGCCTTGCCCATTTCACGCTGACCAATCTGTGGATCGCGACCGCCTTCACCCATCAGGACCGGATGCCCGCCGTGCTCGGCTGGCTGGCGGTGCCGCTGCTCTCGACCTATCTTGCGCTGTTCCCGGCGGCGGCCTTCGCGGCTGCTTACCGGCTCGCGCGCGGCAAGAGCCCGCTGGCTTACGCGCTGGCGCTGGGCGGCTGCTGGATCATCGCCGAATGGCTGCGGGCGACCCTCTTCACCGGCTATGCCTGGGGGCCGTTCAGCCTCGCGCTGCTGGGGCCGTTCGACCGGCCGGGCTTGGCCGCGCTGCTCCCGCTGACGGGTACCTATGCGCTTTCGGGTCTTGCCGCCGTGCTGGCGGTTGCGCTGGTCGACCAGCTGCTGCGGCGCGAGTGGGTTCGCGTCGGGATCGCATCGGTCCTGCTGATAGCGGCGATGTACTGGCCAGCGGGCGAGGGCGCGCAGGGCGCGCTCGACTACACGCTGGTCCAGCCCGATCTCGATCAGGAGGCGCTCAACGATCCGCGCCAGTACGAGCCGAGCTTCCTGACGCTTGCGGGGCTGTCCACGCGCCCGCAGGAGGATAGCGGACGACGGCTGGTGCTGTGGCCCGAAGGCGTGCTGCCCGACTACCTGAGGCCCGGCTATCCCGACCGCTACTATGCCGCCACCACCGCCGGGCGCGATCCCGCATTTGCCCGCGCGCGCATCGCCCGCGTGATCGGAGAGAACAGCCTGCTGCTGACCGGCACGATGGATCTGGAGATCGAGGGCGAGAGCGCGATTGCCGCCTATAATGTCGTCAGCGTGATCGACGACGAGGGCGAGATCGTCGGCGGTTATCGCAAGGCGCATCTGGTGCCCTATGGCGAATATCTGCCGTTTCGCGACCTGCTGGAACCGCTCGGCCTGTCGCGGCTGGTTGCGGGATCAATCGATTTCTGGCCCGGCCCCGGCCCGCAGACGCTCGATCTAGGCGAATACGGGCGCGCCGGGCTCCAGATCTGTTACGAGATCATCTTTTCGGGCCAGGTCGTCGATGGGGCGGACCGCCCCGACTATATCGTGAACCCCTCGATCGACGGGTGGTTCGGGCCGACCGGGCCGCCGCAGCACATGGCGCAGGCGCGGATGCGCGCGATCGAGGAAGGCCTGCCCGTATTGCGCTCCACCACCACCGGGATCAGCGGCGTCGTCGATGCGCGCGGGGTGGTCCGCCAGCATCTCGGCATGGGCGAGCGCTCGCGGCTGCAAGGCAAGGTGCCACCCGCGGGCGCGCCCACGCTATTCGCGCTGATGGGCAACTGGCTCGCGCTCGTCTGGGCTCTGGCGCACCTCGGCGGCTCTCTGGTTGTAATGCGACGAAGGGCCGTTTAGGGCACGCATGCAGACATAAAGAACTCTTTATATCGAGGTGACAGCCCCCATGCGCAGCAGCTATATCTTCACGTCCGAAAGCGTGTCCGAAGGCCATCCGGACAAGGTTTCCGATCAGATTTCCGATGCCGTCGTCGATCTGATGCTCAGCAAGGATCCCGAATCGCGTGTCGCGTGCGAAACGCTCACCACCACCCAGCGCGTGGTGCTGGCCGGCGAAATCCGCTGCGCGCCGATGTATGACAACGGCCAGTGGAAGCCTGGCGCCGCCGAGGAGATCGAAAAGGTCGTCCGCGATACGGTGAAGGAAATCGGTTACGAGCAGGACGGCTTCCACTGGGAGACGCTGACCTTCGAGAACCACCTGCACGGCCAGTCGAGCGAAATCGCGCAAGGGGTGGACGCGGGCGCAGAGGGCTCCAACAAGGATGAAGGCGCGGGCGACCAAGGCATCATGTTCGGCTATGCCTGCAACGAGACGCCTGACCTGATGCCCGCGACGCTCGACTACAGCCACAAGATCCTCCAGCGCCTCGCCGACGACCGCAAATCGGGCGTCGCGCCCTTCCTCGAACCCGACGCCAAGAGCCAGGTCACGCTGCGCTACGAAAACGGCAAGCCGGTCGCCGCGCTCGCCATCGTCGTGTCGACCCAGCACGGCAAGGAATACGACAAGGGCGAGAAGGAAGCCGAGCTGAAGGCCTATGTGAAAAAGGCGGTCGGCGAAGTCCTGCCGCAGGGCCTGATCAGCGACGACACGGTGTGGCATATCAACCCCACCGGCGCGTTCGAGATCGGCGGGCCGGACGGCGACGCGGGGCTGACGGGCCGCAAGATCATCGTCGACACCTATGGCGGCGCGGCGCCCCATGGCGGCGGCGCGTTCAGCGGGAAGGATCCGACCAAGGTCGACCGTTCGGCCGCCTATATCACCCGCTATCTCGCCAAGAACGTGGTCGCGGCAGGGCTGGCGATGCATTGCACGATCCAGCTTTCCTACGCCATCGGCGTGAGCGAGCCGCTGTCGGTCTATGTCGACCTCCATGGCACCGGCACGGTGACCGAAGAAGCGCTCGAAGATGCGATTCGCGGCATGACCAAGCTCGGCGGGCTGACCCCGCGCGGCATCCGCACGCATCTGGGCCTCAACAAGCCGATCTATCGGCAGAGCGCGGCCTATGGCCACTTCGGCCGCCAGGCCGAAGGCGATGCCTTCCCGTGGGAGCGGACCGACCTGGTCGACGATCTGAAGGCTGCCGTCGGCAAGTAAGCCGACCACTCTCAGGCGACATGAACGGGCCCGGCACTCCGCTGACGACATCGGCGGGGCCGGGCCCTTTCGATTCGGGCGGGCGGGTTATTGCGCTGGATGCTCTGCGCGGCATAGCCGTGGCGGGCATCGCGCTGATGAACGTCTATATCTTCGCGCTGCCGCCCGCTGCCTATTTCAACCCGGCGGCAGCGGGCAGCGAGAGCCTGCTCGACTGGATCGTCTGGGGGCTGAGCTTCGTGCTTGTCGAAGACAAGTTCCGCAGCCTGTTCGCGATGCTGTTCGGCGCAGGGGTGGCGATCCTGATCGAGCGGGCGCGCGAGGCCAACGGCACGCACCCGATCCGCGACCACATTTTGCGGATGGTGGTGCTCTTCGGGATCGGTGCGGCCCATGCGGTGCTGCTCGCCAATAATGACGTGCTGCGGCTCTATGCGATGGCCGGGCTGTTCGTGCCGCTGTTCCTGTCGCTGAGCGCCCGCTGGCTGTTTATCGCGGGCGGCATGCTGATGGCGCTGCATGTGCTGGGCGGATCGCTGCTCGCCTTTCTGTGGCTGGCCGCCGAGCCGGGCAGCCCGATCGCGATCATGCCCGCACAGGCCTTCGGCACCGATCCGCTCGCGCTCGACTATGCGCAGATCGTCGGCGACGAGGGCTTTGCCCAGCGGGTCGTGCGGCGGACGGCCGGGTTTGTCTCCGCGCTCGAGACGCAGGTGCCCGGCATCCCCTCCGCGCTGGCGACCATGCTGGTGGGCGCAGGGCTGTGGCGCAGCGGATTGCTGAGCGGGCAGTGGGAGCGGCCTCGCTGCTTAACGCTGGCGAAGCGGATGACGCTGCTCTCGCTGCCCCCGCTCGCCGCACTGATGCTGCTCGACATCCGGGCGGATTTCGCGGGCGCGATGGTCGGCCCGGTCTCGCTGTTCTGGTCGCTGCCCTTCGACCTGCTGCTGGCGGTCGGCTACGCCGCGCTGGTGATGGGCATGCTGGGGGAAAAGGACAGCGCGCTGCGCACCCGCCTCGCCGCCGCCGGGCGGCTTTCGCTGACCAATTACCTGCTCACCAGCCTCACCTTCGCGCTGATCTTCTACAGCTGGGGGCTGGGGCTGTTCGGCAGCCTGCCGCGCAGCGGCGCCTTTGCGCTGGCCTTCGTGCCGATCGTGCTGATGATGGTCTGGTCGCCGCTGTGGCTCGCGCGCTTCCGGCAGGGGCCGTTCGAGTGGCTATGGCGGAGCTTGGCGGGCGGAAAGCCGCGCGCCTTCCTGCGCTAGTCGTCCTGATTCCCGCCGAGAATGGGCGAGGGCTCGCCCAGCGCCAGCTCGGCATCGGAGAAGGTGAACGGGCTGCGCACCCCGGGAATGCCGCCCGGGTCGATCCGCATGCCGCGTGCCTGCACCTGCGGCTCCGCGAAAACCCCCTCGATCGTGTTGACCGAACCTGCGGGGATACCCTCTTTGGCACAATGTGCGAGCAGGTCTGCCAGCTGCCACTTGCGGGTTTCGGCGGCGATGATGGCGTCGAGCTCCGCCCGGTTGGCGAGGCGGGTCTCGTTGGACGCGAATTTCGCTTCGTCGAGCAGATCGTCGCGGCCCAGCAGCGAAAGGAGCCTGCGGAACAGGCCATTATTCGCCGGTGCCAGGATCACCTCCCCATCGGCCACGGGAAAGACGCCATAGGCGCTCACCTGCGCGTGTTCGTTCCCCATCCGGGGCGGATTCTCGCCCGTGGTGAGGAAGTGCATTGCCTGGCTCGCCAGCAATCCGACCGAACAATCGAGTAGCGCCATGTCCACATGCTGCCCGCGTCCCGTCCGCTCGCGCATCGCAAGCGCGGCCTGGATGCCGATGATCGAATAGAGGCCGCAGGTCAGGTCGGAAATGGAAATGCCCATCTTCATCGGCTGGCCGTCCGGCTCGCCGGTCAGCGCCATGAAGCCGCTCATCGCCTGGATCACGAAATCGTACCCGGCCTCGCGCGCGCGCGGGCCGGTCTGGCCGAAGCCGGTGATCGAGCAATAGACGAGGCGGGGGTTGGCGGCAGAAAGGCTCGCGTAGTCGAGGCCGTATTTGCCGAGCGTCCCGGTCTTGAAATTCTCGACCACGACGTCGGCTTCCCGGGCCAGCCGCTTGACCCGGTCGAGATCGCTGGAATCGCGGAAATTGGCGACGATGCTGCGCTTGCCCCGGTTGCAGGCATGATAATAGGCGGCAGCCCGCTCGCCATCATGCTCCACCCAGGGCGGCCCCCATTGGCGTGTCCCGTCGCCTTCCGGGCTCTCCACCTTGATGACGTCCGCGCCCAGATCGGCGAGGGTCTGGCCGACCCATGGGCCGGCGAGCACGCGCGCGAGTTCGAGCACCTTGAGCCCGGCGAGCGGCGCGTTCGGGTTACGGGGTTTATCGAGCCACATGTCGGTTGCCTTGCGGGTCAGGCCGCCTCGAGCGCGACCTCGTATTTCGCGGTGGTGCTGTTGGCGATTGTCTCCTCGCTCACGCCCGGCGCCAGCTCGATCAGATGGAACGGGCTGTCATGATCGGGCCGCCGGAAGACGCCGAGATTGGTGACGATCATGTCGACCACATTGGTCCCGGTCAGTGGGAGGTTGCATGCGGGGATGAACTTGGGGCTGCCGTCCTTGGCGGTGTGGTCCATCACCACGATGATCTTCTTGACGCCCGCGACCAGATCCATCGCGCCGCCCATCCCCTTGATCATCTTGCCGGGGATCATCCAGTTGGCGATGTCGCCATTCTCGCCCACTTCCATCGCGCCGAGCACGGTCAGATCGATATGCCCGCCGCGAATCATCGCAAAGCTGGTCGCGCTGTCGAAATAGGCCGAGTGCGGCAGTTCGCTGATCGTCTGCTTGCCTGCGTTGATCAGATCGGCGTCTTCCTCGCCTTCGACCGGGAAGGGTCCGATGCCGAGCATGCCGTTCTCGCTTTGCAGGGTTACGTGCATGCCTTCGGGGATGTGGTTGGCGACCAGCGTGGGGATGCCGATGCCGAGGTTGACGTAATAGCCATCCTCCAGCTCGCGCGCTGCGCGGGCGGCCATCTCGTCGCGGGTCCAGCCGGGGGTTTGGTCGGTCATCGGTTCAGCCTTGTTCGGATTGGGAGGAAGAAGAGGTGAGCGGTGCGGGCGCGAGGAACCACGCCTCGCCCATCAAAGGGTCGAGCGCGAAGGCGGCGTCGGGATCCTTGAGAAAGGCGAACAGCTCGTCGAAATCGCGCTTCTCGTCGCCGAGGATCGCGACGATGCAAAAATCCTTGGCGGCATCCGCCCGGCGGGTCGCCTTGGTCTCGTCCTCGTAGCGCACGAGGTAAAGCTCGTCCTGCCCGCGCGGGTCGAGCCCGGTGCGCAACAGCGCGCGGCGGACGGCTCCGGCGCGCACGGCGGTATGGCGCGAGAGCCACAGCACGGCGACCTCCTGCGCGCGCAGGGTCGCCAGCACGCGGGCAAGCTGGTCCGGTGCGGCAACATCCTCGCCTAGCGGAGCCTCGCCGTCGCCGGGGTCGAGATCGACCAGCACCGCGGTCTGGGCGAAGGCGCAGTCGGCGCGTTCGGGGCTCAGGCCCGCCGGATCGGCGAGGAAGGCGGACTTGCGCTTCTCGTCCGAAAAGGGGTCGGCCTGCGCGACGGCGGTGACCTTCGCGAAGAGCCCGGCAAAGGCGTCGTCATCGGGCGGCGCATAGCCCGAAGGGGCGGGCATTTCCGCAAAGGGTGCAAGGGAGGCCACTTGCGCCCCTGCCAGGTCCGCCTCGGCGATGCCCGGGGCATCGGCCGGGGAGAGCGCGGCGAGCGGCGCATCGGCGGGCATTGCGCTATCGCGGGTGTCGGCTTCGGGTGGAGCTTGCGTCCGGGCGCCGGCATCCTTGCCGTCGCGGCCCGCTTCGAGACCATCCTTGCCCATCAGCAGGCCGCTCGCGAGCGGCAGCGCCGCTGCCACGCAGCCCGACAGGCCGGGTGCGAGGGCAAGAAGCAGGATCGGGGCGAAGAGGCGCTTCATCGGCGAATCGGGCGGTCAGGCCGCCTCGCGCACGGTGCGGAACTCGATCTTCTTGTCGTAGGGCGCGCCGACGATCATGCGCTGGACGAAGACGCCGGGCAGGTGGATGCAATCGGGGTCGAGCGAGCCCGCCGGCACGATTTCCTCGACCTCCACGATGCACACCTTCCCGCAGGTCGCGGCGGGCACGTTGAAATTGCGGGCGGTCTTGCGGAACACGACATTGCCGGTCTCGTCGGCCTTCCAGGCCTTCACGATCGACAGATCGGCGAAGATGCCGTGTTCGAGGATATAGTCCTCCGGCCCTTCGCCGCGGTCGAACTGCTTCACCTCCTTGCCTTCGGCCACCTGCGTGCCGACGCCAGTCTTGGTGTAGAAGCCGGGAATGCCCGCGCCGCCTGCGCGCATACGCTCGGCCAGCGTGCCCTGCGGGCAGAACTCGACCTCGAGCTCTCCGGCGAGAAACTGCCGTTCGAATTCCTTGTTCTCGCCCACGTAGGAGCTGATCATCTTCTTCACCTGCTTGGTGCGCAGCAGTTTGCCGATGCCTTCGTTGTCGATTCCCGCATTATTGCTGGCGAAGGTCAGCCCGGTGACACCGCTGTCGCGAATCGCGTCGAGCAGGCGCTCGGGAATGCCGCAGAGGCCGAAACCGCCGCTGGCGATCAGCATATTGTCCTTGAGCACGCCTTCGAGCGCGGCCGCGGCATCGGGGAAGAGTTTCTGCATGGGTCTCCGGAAGGTCGGGATTGGTCCAGTGGACGGACTTCTAGGCCTTTGCTTTTCGCTTGTCATCCCGTGCACGCGGCGCAATTTGCCGCAGTGCAACAAAGATTTGCGCTGTCCGGGCGGCGAAAACGGCGGATATCCGCCGCCAAAGCGAGTTGCATATTTTGCAATACGACATGTTGTTTTCGCACTTGCGAAGGGAATCGTGTTGCGGCACAACAATGAGGCCTTTCAGGCATCCTCTCCCAAACTTCAGACCCGGCTGGTTCGCCAGCCGGGTTTTTTCTTGTCCGGCGCAGGCGCTCGCCCGCTCGCCGGACCCATGGCCTTGCTCGGCCATTCCATACACGACCATTCCATAATCCGGCGCGCGACCTATTTAGGCGCGCACGCCCATCACCCCGCTAGACGGGGCGCGACATCCGGGAGAGAGCACAAGACATGGCCGACAGCGAAGCCGCGACCCAAGACAAGACCGTCCGCCTGCAGGTGGCCGCCGCCCGCCAGGAGGAAAGCGGCCGCGGGGTCGCCCGCCTGCCGCGCAGCGCGATGCAGTCGCTCGGCGTGACCGAGGGCGACGTCGTCCAGCTGTCGGGCAAGCGTGCGACCGCCGCGATCGTGATGGCCGCCTACGACGAGGATCAGGCGCTCGCCGTGGTCCGGCTCGACGGGCTCCAGCGCGCCAATGCCGAAGTCGGTTCGGGCGAGCATGTGAAGATCGAGGCGGCGCAGTCGCGCCCCGCCACCCGCGTGGTGTTCGCGCCCGCCAGCCGCGAGATGCGGCTCCAGGGCCCGACCCAGGCGCTCAAGCGCAACTTCTTCCGCAAGCCCATCGTCAGCGGCGATCTGGTGGCGACCACCGGCCAGCAGCCGGTCCAGAACATGCCCGCCGAAGTGCAGCGCATGTTCAACGCGCCTGCCTACGCGCTGACGCAGATTCGCCTGCGCGTCATCAGCACCGCGCCCAAGGGCATCGTCCATATCGACGAGAATACCGAGATCGAGCTGCGCGCCAATTTCGAGGAGCCCGCTGCCGGGCGCTCGGTCGTCAATTACGACGATGTCGGCGGCATTTCGGACACCATCCAGCAATTGCGCGAGATGGTGGAACTGCCGCTGCGCTATCCCGAGCTGTTCACGCGTCTCGGTGTCGATCCGCCCAAGGGCGTGCTGCTGCATGGCCCCCCGGGGACCGGCAAGACGCGGCTGGCGCAGGCCGTGGCCAATGAAAGCGATGCCGAGTTCTTCTCGATCAACGGGCCCGAGATCATGGGATCGGGCTATGGCGAATCGGAGAAGCGGCTGCGCGAGGTGTTCGACAACGCCAACCAGAACGCGCCCGCGATCATCTTCATCGACGAGATCGATTCGATCGCGCCCAAACGCGATTCGGTGCCGGGCGAGGCCGAGAAGCGGCTGGTCGCGCAATTGCTCACGCTGATGGACGGGCTCGAATCGCGCGCCAACATCGTGGTCATCGCGGCCACCAACCGGCCCGATGCGATCGACGAAGCGCTTAGGCGGCCGGGTCGGTTCGACCGCGAGATCGTGATCGGCGTGCCCGACGAGAACGGGCGGCGCGAAATCCTCGCCATCCATACCCGCGGCATGCCGCTGGGCGAGGGCGTGGACCTGAAGGAGCTGGCCAAGGTCACCCACGGCTTCGTCGGCGCCGATATCGCCGCGCTGGCCCGCGAAGCGGCTATCGACGCGGTGCGTCGGATCATGCCGCAGATCGATCTCGACGCGCAGACGATCCCGCCCGAAGTGCTGGAAGACCTGCATGTGGGGCGCGACGATTTCCTCTCCGCATTGAAGCGCATCCAGCCTTCGGCGATGCGCGAGGTGATGGTGCAGGTGCCCGATGTCGGCTGGAGCGACCTGGGCGGCATCGACGATGCGATCGAGAAGCTGAAGGAAGGTATCGAGCTTCCGATCAGGAACCGCGACGCGTTCGATCGGCTCGGTATCCGGCCCGCGAAGGGCTTCCTGCTCTACGGCCCGCCGGGCACCGGCAAGACGCTGCTGGCCAAGGCCGTTGCGAAGGAAGCGGACGCGAACTTCATCTCGATGAAGTCGAGCGACCTTCTGTCCAAATGGTATGGCGAGAGCGAGCAGCAGATCGCGAAGATGTTTCGCCGTGCGCGCGCGGTCTCGCCCTGCGTGATCTTCATCGACGAGATCGACAGCCTGGTTCCCGCGCGCGGATCGGGCGGGCTGGAGCCGCAGGTGACGGGCCGGGTGGTCAACACGATCCTTGCCGAGATGGATGGGCTCGAAGAGCTGCAATCGGTCGTCGTGGTCGGTGCCACCAACCGCCCGGGGCTGGTCGATCCCGCGCTGCTGCGCCCCGGCCGGTTCGACGAGCTGGTCTATGTCGGCACGCCCGATGCCAAGGGACGCGAGCAGATTCTCGGCATCCATGTTGCCCACATGCCGCTGGACGAAGATGTCAGCCTGTCGAAGATCGCCGCCGATACCGAGCGGTTTACCGGCGCCGACCTCGAGGACGTGGTCCGGCGCGCCGGCCTGGTTGCGCTTCACCGCGCGGGCGCCGACGTCCAGAAGGTGACCATGGCCGATTTCACCGAGGCGCTGAAGGACAGCCGGGCCTCGGTCACGCCGAAAATGGAGCAGGAATACAAGAAGATGCGCGGCGAGCTGAAGAAGCGCGCGGCGGACCCCATGCCAATCGGCTTCATTACCGAGGGCATGGTCGAATCGACGCGCGATTCAAAGCACGGGGATTAGGGTTCAGCTCTTCGGCATGGGCGGGACTTGGCGAAGCCCCTAACCGCCCCGCTCGTTCGCGGCCTCGACCTCCAGCCGGTGCCGGATCAGCGCGACCGGCTGGTTTGCGCGCAGCCAGGCGAGCATGTGTTCGCGCACCGCGCAGCGCAGATCCCATAGCTCGCCGATGCTCGCCGCGGTCATCGAGAGCCGCAGCGCGATGCTTTCGGGATGGGCATCGACCACCAGCGCCGCGGCATCGCGGCGGTCCCAAAGCGGGTGATCGTGGAGGAAGGCGAGGAAGGCCTGCCGGATCGGCGGAACGTCGGCGATCGGGTCGAGATTGAGCATCACCACCCCCGTCAGTCGGTCGGCCGAGCGCGACCAGTTCTCGAAGCTTTCCTCGAAGAACTTGCCCGTCGGCACCACCAGCACGCGCTCGTCCCAGACGCGGACCACGACGAAGGTCATGCGGATTTCCTCCACCCGCCCCGTCACGCCGTCCACCACGACCATGTCGCCGATGCGGATCGGCTCGGTCAGCGCCATCTGGATGCCTGCGATCAGCGACTTGAGCGCGGGCTGCGCGGCCGCGCCGATTGCCAGCGCGGCAAGCCCCGCCGAAGCCATCAGCGTGACGCCGACCTGACGCACGCCGGGAATGCTCAGCAGTACCAGCGCGATGGTGATGACGATGATGAGGCTGGAGGCGGTGCGGCGGAAAATCTCGATCCGGGTCTTGCGGCTGCGCATGTGGATCGGGTCGAGCCGCGTTTCCATCCGCCGCTCGTGCGCTATCGCTGCGCCCTGCACGAAGGCGAGTGCCAGCCAGCCGAAGATGACCGGCGACACGAAAGCGGAGATCGCGTCCCACACCGGGCGGATCGGCGGCATGCGCTCGGCCACCGCCGAAATTGCAATCGCAACCGCCAGCCAGCGCGAGGGCGCGCGAACCGCCTCGAATATCGGCTGGCCGTGACGCGCGCGGCCATGGGCGGTGGCCCGGCGGATGAGGACGAAGGCAATGCGGTGGATCGCAAGCGCGACCACCACTGCCGTGCCGAGAACCGCCGCCGAAACCAGCAGCGTTTCGGCAGGCACCGCCCAGCTGCGGGGGTCGAGCAGTCCGTCGGGGATTGTCATGTGTGGAGGACTATGGCGCGCATGATCGCCGATCAAGCCGCCTGCGTCTGCGGGCGCGGCGGGAAGGCGATGCTGACGGTGACGCCGCGCGGGCCGAAGGTCCGCTCGATCTCTCCGCCCAGCTGCCGTCCGGCGCCGGTCATCAGCGTGCTGCCGAAGCCCTCGCGCTCGGTCCGGCCCTGCGGCTGCGCCGATTCCTCGATCCATTCGAGCTTCAGCAACTGCCCTTCCATCCGCCAGCGCACGGTCAGCAGCCCTTCCTCCTGCCAGCAGCCATATTTGACCGCGTTGGTCGCGAGTTCGTGCAGCACGAGGCCCAGCGGGGTAACCTGGATACGGTCGATCGGGACATCCTCGCCATCGAGCGCGAGCTGCTTGTCGTCCGAGACATGCGGCTCGACCGTCGCCTCCACCAGCGCGCGCACCGATGCGCCGCCATCGCGGCTCAGGCGATCCGCCGCCGTGCCGCTGCCCTGCGTTACCTCATGCGCGGTCAGCAGCGCGCGGATGCGCGAGGCGATATGCTCCTTGTAGGCGGTGACGTCGCTCGCCTCGCGGGCGCTCATCTGGACGATGGCCAGCACCATCGCGAACAGGTTCTTGACCCGGTGGTTGAGCTCCTGCGCCAGCAGGTCCGCGCGGTCGCGCGCAATTTCCAGCTCGCGCGCCTGCGCCGCCTCGGTCTCCGCCTGCGCCGCTCGGGCGACCAGCACCGCGCCCAGCATGATCGCGCTGATCAGCAGCATCAGCAGCACGCCGAGGGCGGGGAGGATGCGGGCCTCCGCCGCCTGCGCCCGTGCGCTCTGCCCGGCCAGCAAGTCCCGCTCGATAGCGGCGAAGGCGTCGATCGCGTCGGTCAGCCGCTCCATCGCATCGTAGCCGTCGCCCATCAGGATGCGCCGCCGCGCATCGCGCAGGTTCCCCTGTTCGAGCTGCCCCACCGTGTCGTCCAGCTCGACGAACTTGTCGTCCAGCGCGGCGCGGATGCGGGCAAATTCGCGCCGCTGAGCCTGCGCTTCCTCACCGCTGCCGATGGCCCGGTCGAGGTCGTCGAGCGCGGCGACCGTCTGCTGGCGCGCGGTCTGGTAGGGTTCGAGATAGCGCGGGTCGAGCGTGATGAAATAGCCGCGTTGCGCGCTCTCGGCGGAGAGGGCCGCGCGCTCGATCCGGTCGAGCGTCTGCAGCATGCCGGCGGCGCGTTCCACCTGCGCGCGTTCGGCGCGCTCGGCCGCGCCGGTCGACAGCAGCAGCGCGAGAGCGCCGAGGATCGCGCCCGCCATCGCGACCAGCACCAGCCAGTTGAACCAGCGGCGGATGAAGACGCCGAAGGGCACGGGCCTGGGCAGAGCGCGCTTCGGCATGGTCAATGCGCGTCGTCCCAGCTCTGCCCGGTGCCGATCTCGACGCCGAGCGGAACCGACAGTTCGACGGCCGGAGTCGCCGCCTCGGCCATCACGCGCTCGATCACGGGGGAGGCTGTCTCGACGAGCGTTTCGGGCAGCTCGAACACCAGTTCGTCATGCACCTGCAGCAGCATGCGCACGCCATCCGCGGCGCCGGGATTGAGCCCGGCATCGGCGAGGGCGGGGACCATCCGGGCCATCGCGCGCTTGATGATGTCCGCGCTGGTGCCCTGGATCGGCGCGTTGATCGCGGCGCGCTCGCTCCCCTGGCGCTCGGCCTGGTTCTTCGAATTGATCCGGGGAAACCAGGTCTTGCGGCCGAACAGCGTCTCCGAATAGCCGCGCTCGCGCACGGTCTCGAGCGTCGAGACGATATAGCGCTGGATGCCGGGGAAGCGCGCGAAATAGGTGTCGATCAGCGCCTGCGCTTCCTCCGCTTCGATGCCGAGCCTCCCCGCGAGGCCCCAGCGCGAAATACCGTAGAGAATCGCGAAGTTGATCGTCTTGGCGCGCGCGCGGGTCTCACGATCCACGGCGCCGAACATTTCCAGCGCGGTGCGGTTGTGGATGTCCTCGCCCGCCTCGAAGGCTTCGCGCAAGGGGGCGACATCGGCCATGTGCGCGGCCAGCCGCAACTCGATCTGCGAATAGTCCGCCGCGAGCAGGACATTGCCCGGCTCGGCGACGAAGGCCTGCCGGATTTCGCGGCCGATCTCGGTCCGGATCGGGATGTTCTGCAGGTTCGGGTCGGTCGAACTGAGCCGCCCGGTCTGCGCGCCGGTGAGGCTGTAGCTGGTATGGACCCGGCTGGTGCGCGGATTGATCGCCTGTTGCAGGGCATCGGTATAGGTCGACTTGAGCTTGGCCAGCTGGCGCCATTCGAGAACTTTCGTGGCGATCGGCGCGCCTTGGGCATCAAGCTTTTCGAGCATCGCCTGATCGGTCGAATATTGCCCGCTCTTGCCCTTCCTGCCGCCCTTGTAGCCCATCTTGTCGAACAGGATTTCGCCCAGCTGCTTGGGGCTGCCGACCGCGAATTCCTGGCCTGCGATGCCGTGGATTTCGCCTTCGAGGCGCGCGGTTTCGGTGGCGAAGCGTTCGGACAGGCCGGCCAGCCTTTCGCGGTCGACCTTGATCCCGTGCCGCTCCATTCCGGCGACCACGGGGATAAGCGGACGGTCGACGCGTTCGTAAATTCGCGTCCCGCCCTCGATGGGGAGGCGGGGCTTGAGGTGTTTGTAGAGCCGCCAGGTCACATCCGCATCCTCGGCGGCGTATTCGGTCGCGCGGTCCAGCGGCACCGCGCCGAAGGGAATCGCCTTCCTGCCCGTCCCGCAGATCTCCTTGAAAGTCAGGCAGGTGTGGCCGAGGTGGCGCTGGGCCAGCTCGTCCATCCCGTGTCCGCCCCCGATCCCGTCCTGCGAGCGGCCGGCATCGAGCGCGAAGCTGATGATCATCGTGTCGTCGATCGGCGCGACCGCGATGTCGTGCTGCGCGAGCACGTTGACGTCGTACTTGATGTTCTGGCCGACCTTCAGGACGGCATCGCTCTCCAGCAGCGGCCTGAGCTTCGCCAGCGCGACGTCGAGCGCGATCTGCTCGGGCTTGTCGGCGAACATGTCGTCGCTGCCCCCGTCCGAGCTGTAATGGGCGAGCGGGATGTAGCAGGCCTCGTTCGGGCCGGTGGCCAGACTCACGCCCACGAGATCGCACAGCATGCAGTCGAGATCGCTGGTTTCGGTGTCGACCGCGACGAGGCGGGCGCTGAACGCCCTCTCGATCCATTTGTCCAGCGCCTCGACGCTCCGCACGCATTCGTATGCGCTGCGGTCGATGGCCGGATAATCGGGCAGCGGCTGGCGATTGCCCTCGGGAGCATGGGCGGCACCGGCGTTCTGCGGCTTGGCCGGGTGAAGCTGGGTGGTCGGGCCGGGCGCGCTGCCGCCGCCTTCGAGCCGTCGCAGCAGGCTGGTGAACCCGTGCTCGCGCAGGAAGGCGGTCAGCGGTTCGGGCGGAATGGCGGACAGCTTCATATCCTCGATCGGCATCGGAAGCGGGCAGTCTTCCTTCAGCGTCACCAGCACGCGGCTGAGCTCGGCATCGGCCCGATGCTCGATCAGGCGCTCCTTGAGCTTGCTCTTCTTCATCTCCGCCGCCGCATCCAGCGCCGCGGTGAGCGATCCGTGATCCTGGATCAGCTTGGTCGCGGTCTTGGGCCCGACCCCGTAGATGCCGGGAATATTGTCGACCGAATCGCCCATCAGGGCGAGCACGTCGCCCACCAGTTCGGGTGGCACGCCGAACTTCTCGCGCACCTCGTCCGGCCCGATGCGTGCATTCTTCATCGTGTCGAGCATGTCGATGCTGCCGCCCGCCTCGCTGGTGGAGACCAGCTGCATCAGATCCTTGTCGGACGATACGATGGTGACATCCCAGCCCTGCGCTGCGGCGGTGCGCGCGTAGGAGGCGATGATATCGTCCGCCTCGACGTCGGGCTCCTCGATACAGGGGAGCGAGAAGGCGCGGGTCGCATCGCGGATCAGCGAGAATTGCGGGCGCAGATCCTCGGGCGGCTCGGGCCGGTTGGCCTTGTACCGGTCGTAGATCTCGTTGCGGAAGCTGCGGCTGTCCTTGTCGAAGATCACCGCAAGGTGAGTCGGACCCTCGGCCTTGTCGAGATCCTCGGCCAGCTTCCACAGCATCGTCGTGTAGCCGTAGACCGCGCCGACCGGCGTGCCTTGCGGATTCGTCAGTGGGGGCAGGCGGTGGTATGCGCGGAAGATGTAGGCGGAGCCATCGACGAGATAGAGGTGCTGCTTGTCGGCCATGGCCTCTGCTAGCAGCGGCCCATGGGCCCGTCAGCCCTGCATGATCGGGGCCTGCACGATCCGTGAAAAATGTCCGGATAAGGGCGAAAAAATGGTCTCCTGCCCAAATTGGGCTTGCCATGCCACATTCTCGCCATTATCTACGAATCAGAAGCCGCCCAGGAGGGGGTTTCAACCGGCCGCGTCGAACCGCGGCAGGGTCATTTTGAAAAGGACCAACATTATGCGCAAGATCGTTCTCGCTTCGGCCATCGCCGTTTCGGCTCTCGGCCTCGCCGCCTGCTCGGAAACCACCGAGGAATCGGCTGAAGACACCGTCGAAGGCGCCGCCGCCGACACCGAAGCCAACCTCGACGCCGTCGGCGAAGAAATGGAAGAAGGCGCCGCCGAAACCGGTGAAGCCCTCGACGATGCGACCGCCGAAGCCGAAGAAGAAGCCACCGAAGTCGAAGCCGACGTCGAAGGCGAAACCGAAGAAGAAGCCGCTGCCGACTAATCGCGCGGCGTTCTTCGGAACCCAAAAAGAAGGGCGGTGCCTCGCGGCGCCGCCCTTTTTTCATGTCGGTAGAAGGTGGGGTTACTGACCGCCCGAGCCGTAGTCCGCCGAGGCCCATACGCGCCCGTCGACCGGGCGGCGCTGTCCGAAGCCGCGATAAAGCGCCCCGGTGATCGATGCGATCCGCTCGTCGCGCGAGGCACGCGCAGCCAGCTTCTGCGAGCGGTTGCCATTTTCGACCGCCATCGACGGGCTCTGGCCGGTCACGTAGATCGCGGCGGCGATCGGGCGACCATCGGGTGTAAAGAAGATGCCGATATCGCTTGCGGTGCGGCTCAGCGTGCCGGTCTTGTGCGCGAGGTTGGCGCTGTCGGGCAGCGCCGAGGTCATCCGCCGCTTGCCGGTAACGGTCCCCGACATCGCGTTCATGAGTACCTGACGCGAATAGGCGCTGAGCCACTTGCCCTGGTAAATCCCGGCGAGAAGCTGGCCCATTGCGCGCGGCGTGGCGCTGTCCTCGAAGGCGATCTGCGAGGCCGGATCGATCCGCCCGTCCTCGCGCACGAGGGTCGCGATGTCGCGGGTCAGCTCGAAATCGTAAATCCCCGCGACCTGCCGCATCCACGCATTGACCGCGCGCGGCCCGCCCACGGCCTTGAGCAGGGCGTCGGTGCAGTCGTTGCAGCTGCGGGTAATCATCAGGTCGAGGTGTTCGCGCCCCGAAATATAGGTCCCGCGGCCCGGCAGCTCGAACTCGCTCGACAGGCTCCAGCGCCCCTGGTCGACACCGGCAAGGAAGGTCGCGGCGATCGCCACCTTGCTGGTGCTGGCCATCGGGAAGCGCTGATCGGCAAGAATGCCGATTTCCTCACCCGTGGCGAGGTCGACCGCGTAGACCCCGATTCGCCCCTGCGAGCCATCGGCGAGGGTCGCGATCTGCCGCTCGAACTGCGAATCGTAAACCGCCTCGAAACTTTGCGGCGCCCGCACCTCGGTGCCGAGCATGCTGTCGAACTGGGCCTCCAGCGAAACCTGCTGCGCCGAGGCGGGCGAGAGGGGGAGTGCGGCGGCTGCCAGCGCCAGTGCGAATGTCGACCCGAGTTTCCTAAGCATGACCCCGTCCATAGACTGTTGCTCGTGTTCGCATCATTAATGCGCGAGCTTAACGCGGGCTCAAGCATAAAAGGAGGGTTGCGCGAGATTGGCACGACCGATCGCACAAATCCTGCGACAGGCCGAGGGAACCGGCGCGCAAATTCAGCTCTCGGCGATCACGGTGGCAATCTTTTCAAGCGGTTCGCCGGTCAGGGTCTTGTCGATTTCGCCCACCAGCGCCTTCTCCAGCTCGGTATGATAATGCCGCCGCATCTCGCCCAGCGTCTTAGGATCGGCCAGGACCATCAGCTGCGAAAGCTCGCCCGAGACCGCCTTGGCATTGAGCCATTCGGCAACCGCTGCGCCATGCGCCAGCTCGTTCAGATCGGTCGCGCCGGTCCGCTGGCTGACATCGTCCTGGTGGCGCACGCCCGCGCTGAAATTGCTCGGATCGAGATCGGGTTGCTCGACCATCTCCAGCTTCGGCTCGAACGGCTTGCCGCTATTGCGCAGGAGCATGAAGCGATTGCCGTCGACGACGGCGACGTGGGCGTTATGCGGTAATTTCATAGGGCATCTCTCCTTTGCCGAACCAACACACGGACGCGCGAAATGTTGCGTGGTGCCCGCGAAAAATCCGCCCCTTCCCTGTGCGGGCAAAAGCGGTAAGTTCGTTCCAAACAGGAGAAACATCATGACGATCCGCGCTCTGGCCGCCACCGGCAGCCTCCTTGCCCTTGCATCGACTTTGGCCGCGCCGCTCGCCGCGCAGGACGCGCCGATCATCCAGCCGGGCGCTCCGGGATCGGAAAATCGCACGCTCGCCGCCGAGGATGCGACCAAGCTGGCCGGGACCGTGTTCACGCCCGCCGATGCGCGCTTCATGCAGATGATGATCCCGCACCATACGCAGGCGCTGGAAATGACCGCGCTGGTCGAGGAGCGGACGAGCAACGAGGATGTCATCGCGCTCGCCGGGCGGATCGAGGCCGGGCAGGACGACGAGATCGCCTTCATGCGCGAATGGCTCACCTCGCGCGGCCAACCGGTCCAGATGAGCCATGCGAACATGGGCGGGATGAGCCATGCCGAGCACATGGCCGCGATGGGCATGGCCACGCCCGATCAGCTGGCCCGGCTCGCCACCCTGACCGGCAGCGAGTTCGACGCCTTTTTCATCGAGTTGATGACCCGGCACCACCGCGGTGCGATCGACATGGTGGACGATCTGCTGCGCCAGCCCGGCACCGCCTACGACCCGGTGATGTTCGAGTTCGTCAACGACATCAAGACCGAGCAGCAGGGCGAGATCGAGCGGCTGAATGCGGTCGGCGCGAAGCTTTCTGCCGATCCGCGCGCCACGCTCTCGCCCGGTTTCCGCGACGCGGGCGAGGCGATTTCCAACCTGCGCCTTGTCACCGCAATGCCCAAGCCGACCGGCTTCTTCGATCCGGCCAACCCGGCGCAGCTGCAGCCGCGTATCGTGGATGAAGAAGAGGAGAGCGAGGAGGCCGAGGAGGACGAGGGCGAAGAGGAGGCCGTGCTCGCCGATGCGACCCGGCCCGATCCGCGCGAGGCGGACGAGGACGAGGAGAGCAAGGACCGCTTCGGCCAGCGCGGCTCGCTGCTCAGCTTCGCCAATACCGACATGGCCTTCTCGGGCGATCTGCTGGTGGCGGGCAATTACCACGGCTGGAACGCCTATCGCCTCGGCGAGGACGGCGTGCCCACACTCGTCAGCTCGGTCGTGTGTCCGGGCGGGCAGGGCGACGTCTCGATCGTCGGCGATATCCTCATCATGAGCGTGCAGGACAGCCGCGCCCGCGTCGATTGCGGGCTGCAGGGTGTCGAGGGCCGGGTCAGCGCGGATCGTTTCCGGGGCCTGCGCATCTTCGACATCTCCGACATCACCAATCCGCGCCAGGTCGGCCAGGTGCAGACCTGCCGGGGCAGCCACACGCACTCGGTCGTCTCGGCCGACGAGCGCCGGATCGTGGTCTATAATTCGGGCACCAGCTACGTGCGCGACGACGAGGAACTCGAAGGCTGCTTCGACAGCGCGGGCGACGAGACCGCGCTGTTCAGCATCGACGTGATCGAGATTCCGCTGGCCCGGCCCGCCGATGCGCTGATCGTCGATTCCCCGCGCGTCTTCGCAAAGGATGGCCAGATCGCCGGTCTGTGGCGCGGGGGCGACCATGGCGAGGGCACCCAGGAAACCTACGTTACCAACCAGTGCCACGACATCACCGTGTTCCCCTCGCTCAATATCGCGGCAGGCGCGTGCTCGGGCAATGGCATCATCCTCGACATTTCGGAGCCGACCGCGCCCAAGCGGATCGACGACGTGACCGACAAGGGCTTCGCCTACTGGCACTCGGCGACCTTCAACAACGATGGCACCAAGGTGCTGTTCACCGACGAATGGGGCGGGGGCGGCCGTCCGCGCTGCCAGGCGGGCGACCCGCGCGAGTGGGGCGCCGACGCGATCTATTCGCTAAAGGACGGCAAGCTCTCGTTCGAGAGCCTCTACAAGCTGCCCGCGCCGCAGGGCGACAAGGAGAACTGCGTCGCGCATAACGGATCGATCATCCCCGTGCCGGGGCGCGATATCTTCGTCCAGGCATGGTATCAGGGCGGGATTTCGGTGATCGACTTCACCGACGCCGCCAATCCGGTGGAGATCGCCTATTTCGATCGCGGCCCGGTGGACGAGGACCAGCTCGTCACCGGCGGCTACTGGTCGGCCTACTGGTACAATGGCCGCATCTACGCGACCGAGATCGCCCGCGGGCTCGACGTCTTCGCGCTCGAGCCGAGCGAATTCCTCACCGCGGAGGAAATCGCGGCAGCCGAGGCGGCTCAGTATCAGGGCGACGTGTTTAACCCGCAGACCCAGACGCAGGTGACCTGGCCGGAGGATGTGCTGGCCGCAGTGGAGGCCAGCCGCAAGGGCGGGTGAGGGTGTGCTGCGACTGGTTCTGCTTCCGGCGGCGGCCACGCTCGGATTTGCTTCGTGCAATGCCGCGCCGCCGGAAGTGGGCGAACAACGGGCCATCATGGCCCGGATCGAGCAGCTCGTCGCACTTCCCGATGGGGCATCCCCTCTCGATGCGTATTCTCGCAACTACGCCAGACAATCCGACGGGACGATCGTGGCGCACTATGTTCTGCCGCATCCGGTTCTTGACGATGACAGCATAGATGCCGGCTGCTCGGCGATGACCGAAGATTCTGAACTCCGTCCATGTACCGAGGACGAGATCAAGGACATGCGGGAGATGGATGAACGGATTGCCGCAACATTTGGCGAAGCGAATCAGTCACGTTGGTTTGCCAGCCCTGGCGAATTGCCATCGATGTATGATGGGGGCTGCGCGCAGATTGAGATTGTTTTCGATCCGGTGGCCGGACACTTCGACCGGGTTCAATGCAATGGGGTGGTCTAGCCCCTACAACCGCTCCATCGACAGCCAGGCATCTTCCCCGCGCCAGACCTTGTCGAACGCCATTTTCGCCGCCTGCGCTTCGAGCCGGTGGCCCAGCTTCCGCTCGGTCTGTTCGAGCCCGTAGAGCGCCAGCGCGCCGTTCGGCGCGGCGAGCAGTGCGGCGCGGAAGGCCTGCCGCGCATCCTCGTACCGTCCCGCCTGAAAGTATGCCGCCCCCAGTGACTGCTCGACCGGGTAATACCAGAAGGGCGGCTCGCTATAGGGGATGACCTGCTGCAGCTCGGTGGCGCGGGTGAAATGCGCGATGGCCTCTTCGGACCGCGCATCCGCCATCGCCTCGCGCCCCTTCGCCACTGCGACCGCTACCCCGAGGATCGAGCTCGCGGGGAAGAAATTGGCGTCCATCTTTGCGATGACAGGCGTTTTGATCAGCGCTTCCATCGCCGCGATCTCGGCATTGAATGCCTCGCCATCCCGGGTCTGTGCGAAAGCGACCGCGCGCGCATAGTGGCGCATCGCTTCGACATACTCGAGCGGGTGCTCGCTCGCCGTGCGCGCGAGGATCGCATCGGGTGAGCCATATTCGGCATAGGCGAAGTAGGGCGCAGCATAGATCGCCTGGACCCAGTAGAGGTCGCGGCCCGTCTCGACATCGAGGATCCGTTCGAGCTTGGCCGACTGGGTGACGATGGTGTGCAGATCGCCCATCATCTGCGCCGAGGTCAGCAGGAAATGAACGTTGTGCGGGTAATAGCCATAGCGCACCAAGCCATCGTCGCCGACCTCGCGCAGATATTCCTCTTCGGCCGCGACCGCCTCGATATTGGCGTCCATCGAATCGGCATAGCGGCCGAGCCTGTAATAGATGTGCGCGGGCATGTGGACGAGATGGGCGAGGCCCTTGGGCCCGTGCGCGCGCAGCAGGTCGGCGGCCTGCTCGGCCCGGCCGGGATCGGGCAGTTCGAGCAGGTGGATATAGAGATGCGCGGCCTGCGGGTGTGCGGGATTGCGCGCCATCACGCCTTCGAGCAGGCTCACCGCATCGCCGATCAGCGGCCTCGGCTCGCCTGCCTCGTCCCAGTAGTTCCACGGGGTCGTGTTCATCGCCGACTCGGCGGCCAGCGCGGCGAGATCGTCGCTCCCCGGATGGGCGCGGGCCAGCGCGAGCATCGCCTTGGCATAGGCGAGATCGAGCGTCGCGCGGTCGCTTTCCCCGTCCTGCGAGTAGCGCGCGGCCTGCGCCGCAATCAGCTTGCGGACCACCGGGCTGCTGTCCGCCGAAAGGCGCACCGCAACCTCCAGCGCGGTCACCGCCTCGCGGTTTTGCGCGTCGCTCATGCCCGCATTGATGTTCGGCCCGTTCGCGAGCGCCACGCCCCACCAGCACATCGCGCATTCGGGATCGATCTCGCTCGCCCGGCGGAAGGACCGGATCGCCGCGGCGTGATTGAACCCGTAGGTCAGCGCCACGCCCTGATCGAAGAAGGTGCGCGCCTGCGGGCTCATTTCGTCGAGCGGAAGATCGGACGTGGCGATGCCCGAGAAGAGGCCGATCGGCGCTATGCCGAGCCCCTCGCCGCTGGCGAGGCTCTGCGCCATCGTCAGGCGGGCGCCGAGCACGGCGTCGGTCTGGTCGAGACCGCGACAGGCCGCGCGCCCGGCCCGGGTCGGGTCGAGCGCGGCGAACTGCGCGGGCGTCAGTTCGGCGGTGTTTTCCACGTCTTCCGCAGGGACGATGGTCGACGCACTTCCAAGCGCCGGAGCGGCGAGAAGAAGAGCGGAAAACTGCAGATACCGGCGCATGAAGCCTCCCACGGCAACAGGTGCGATCCGGGTAGGAGGATAGCAGAGCGGAGGCATTTGCTCCAGCACCATGGCGGGGCCGGCTTTGCTCGGCCCGCGAGATATCCGGCTATCCTACGAAAAACCCCGCCGGACCGAAGCCCGACGGGGTTCCATGTTCTCGGTCGGGAGACCGGGTGGCGGGCTTAGAAGCCCATGCCGCCCATGCCGCCGCCCATGCCGCCCATGTCGGGCATGCCGCCGCCGGACTTCTCTTCCGGAATCTCGCTCACCGCCGCTTCGGTGGTAATGAGCAGGCCGGCCACCGAGGCCGCATCCTGCAGCGCGGTGCGCACGACCTTGGTCGGGTCGATCACGCCGGCCTTCACGAGGTTCTCGTAAGTGTCGGTCTGGGCGTTGAAGCCGAGCGAATCGTCGTTGCCGTCGATCAGCTTGCCCGCGACCACCGCGCCGTCATGGCCGGCGTTCGTGGCGATCTGGCGCACCGGCGCCTGCAGCGCACGGCGGACGATGTCGATCCCGCGGGTCTGATCGTCGTTCTCGCCTTCGAGGCCGCTGAGCGCCTTGGTGGCGTAGAGCAGCGCGGTACCGCCGCCCGGGACGATGCCTTCTTCCACCGCGGCGCGGGTTGCGTGAAGCGCGTCGTCGACGCGGTCCTTGCGTTCCTTCACCTCGACTTCGGTCGCACCGCCGACCTTGATCACGGCAACGCCGCCGGCCAGCTTCGCGAGGCGTTCCTGCAGCTTTTCCTTGTCGTAATCGCTGCTGGTGTTCTCGATCTGCGTGCGGATTTCGCCGACGCGCGCCTGGATGTCGGCTTCTTCACCGGCACCGTCGACGATCGTGGTGTTGTCCTTGTCGATGGTGACGCGCTTGGCCTGGCCGAGCATGCCCAGCGTCACGTTCTCGAGCTTGATGCCGAGATCTTCGCTGACCATCTCGCCCTTGGTCAGGATCGCGATGTCCTGCAGCATGGCCTTGCGACGATCGCCGAAGCCGGGCGCCTTGACCGCCGCGACCTTCAGGCCGCCGCGCAGCTTGTTGACCACGAGGGTGGCCAGCGCTTCGCCTTCGATGTCTTCCGCGATGATGAGGAGCGGACGGCCGCTCTGCACCGCCGCTTCGAGGATCGGCAGCATCGACTGGAGGTTCGACAGCTTCTTCTCGAAGATCAGGATGTAGGGATCGTCGAGCTCGACGGTCATCTTGTCGGGGTTGGTGATGAAGTAGGGCGACAGGTAGCCGCGGTCGAACTGCATCCCTTCGACGGTCTCGAGCTCGAATTCGAGGCCCTTCGATTCGTCGACGGTGATGACGCCTTCCTTGCCGACCTTTTCC
>MDTG01145302.1_pt1 | contig 127555 bp, 112 predicted proteins | sample 811421 | NCBI WGS metagenome assembly MDTG01 (sample SAMN05326645, study PRJNA326480) | marine metagenome | isolation source: seawater | place: Pacific Ocean: South East | collected 2011
GCGCCAAAATAGAAATGTCCGGTTTCTGCTAAATAGAAATGTCCGCCTAGACTTAAGTGTTTGATTTAACAAGGAGGACAAATCAATGAAGCAGGAGACGATAGCGATGGCAGCGCAAGACTTGACCCGACTAAAGATTGTTGAAACGTTACGTCAGCTGATGATCAAAGCAGAGCTCTGGCGCCCAATACGACAACGTAAACCACGTGTATACCAACAACGGCAACGCCGAGAGCGATTTGGAGAATTAATCCAAGCCGATGGTTCTTCATCATGACTGGTTTGAAGGCCAAGCTGATAAATGTTGTTTGTTGGTTCTAATTGATGACGCAACAGGCAAGCTTGTTGGTCTGCGATTTTTTGATACAGAAACGATGCAAAGCTATTTCCTGGTAGTGCATGACTACATACAGCAATATGGGCTACCCATGGCTTTCTACACAGACAAGCACAGCAGATTGGGGACTTGATCGCTGATCATAAATTAGTTTCTTGATTTTAATAGGAAATATCCCGTAACCAATTCGCAAGAAAATTGTATCAACAGACACGTGTCGCTAGCTAAACTGCAACTCATCCCCCTTGAGGCTCACCGTGATTTCACTGCCCGGCGCGAACTCGCCTTTGAGGATAGCCTGAGCCAGTGGGTTCTCCAGCTGCACTTGGATAGTGCGTTTCAACGGTCGTGCCCCATAAACAGGATCATAACCCGCCTTGGCTAAATGATCGAGCACCGCATCATTGACCGTTAAGGTTAAGTCTTTCTCGGTTAAACGACGCTGTAAATGCTGTATTTGGATTTCAGCAATTGCACGAATTTGCTCGCTGGCCAGTGGATGAAATACCACGCAATCATCTAAACGGTTAATGAACTCCGGTCTGAACTGCTCACCAACGATAGCCATCACTGCATCCTTCATACCCGCATGGTCGCCTTTTTCGGTGTATTCCTGAATAATATGAGAGCCAAGATTTGACGTCATGACAATCACCGTATTACGAAAATCGACGGTGCGGCCTTGACCATCAGTCAAACGGCCATCATCCAAAACTTGTAACAGAATATTAAATACATCTGGGTGGGCTTTTTCGACTTCATCCAACAAAATTACCGAGTAAGGTCGACGCCGTACCGCTTCGGTAATATAGCCCCCTTCTTCATAGCCCACATACCCAGGCGGTGCTCCAATTAAACGGGCCACGGAATGTTTTTCCATAAACTCTGACATATCGATGCGCACCATGGCATCTTCGCTGTCAAACATGAATTCTGCCAACGCTTTACAAAGTTCTGTTTTACCCACACCAGTAGGACCTAAGAATAAAAACGAGCCGATAGGTCTATTGGGATCAGACAAACCCGCACGGGAACGGCGAATGGCGTTAGACACAGCAACGATCGCTTCCTCTTGGCCAATAACACGCTGGTGCAAGCCTTCTTCCATACGTAAGAGTTTCTCCCGCTCCCCTTCGAGCATTTTAGAGACGGGAATATGAGTCCATTTAGAGACGATTTCGGCGACTTCTTCTTCCGTGACTTTGTTGCGGAGCAATTTCGTCGGTTGGTGTTCAGTCTTGTCCGCTTCTTCGAGTTGCTTTTCTAACTCTGGGATGCGGCCGTATTGCAACTCTGACATACGAGTTAAGTCACCCGCACGACGGGCAGTATCCAACTCAACCCGAGCCCTATCTAGAGACTCCTTAATATGCTGTGTGCCTTGTACAGCCGCTTTTTCGGATTTCCAAATTTCTTCTAAATCTGAAAATTCTTTTTCTAACTGCTCAATCTCTTGCTCAAGACTGGCTAAGCGCTTTTTCGACGCTTCATCAGTTTCTTTCTTTACCGCTTCTTGCTCAATCTTTAATTGAATTAAACGGCGCTCCAATTTATCCATGTCCTCGGGCATAGAATCAATTTCCATCCGAATTTGACTGGCCGCTTCATCGATAATATCGATGGCTTTATCAGGAAGATTCCTATCTGTAATATACCGCTGGGATAACTTCACCGCAGCCACAATCGCAGGATCAGTAATGTCTACCCCGTGATGAATTTCATAACGTTCTTTGAGCCCCCGTAGAATGGCAACAGTATCTTCAGTGCTCGGCTCATCCACCAAGACTTTTTGGAAGCGTCGCTCAAGGGCAGCGTCTTTCTCGATGTACTGTCGGTATTCATCCAAAGTAGTAGCACCAACACAGTGTAATTCCCCACGCGCAAGGGCTGGCTTGAGCATGTTACCGGCGTCCATGGCGCCTTCGGCTTTACCTGCACCGACCATGGTATGTAATTCATCGATAAAAAGAATAATTTGCCCTTCTTGTTTGGAGAGATCATTCAAGACGGCTTTTAAGCGTTCCTCAAATTCACCACGAAATTTAGCTCCAGCAATCAAGGCGCCCATATCTAATGATAGCAACCGTTTGTCTTTCAAACTCTCAGGCACTTCACCATTGACAATACGTTGCGCAAGCCCCTCGACGATAGCGGTTTTACCGACGCCAGGTTCACCGATCAACACAGGATTGTTCTTGGTGCGACGCTGTAATACTTGTATGGTACGACGGATCTCACTGTCACGACCAATCACCGGATCTAATTTACCGCTTTGGGCTCGCTCAGTCATATCGATAGTATATTTCTCTAAAGCCTGGCGCTGCTCTTCTGCATTAGGGTCGTTCACTTTAGCACCGCCACGCAGTTCGTCAATCGCTTTCTCCAAAGCATCTTTGGTCACCCCTGACGCGCGGAGGATATCCCCCACCTGGCCCTTGTCATCCAACGCTGCCAATAAAAATAACTCACTTGAGATATATTGATCATTGCGTTTTTGGGCAATTTTGTCAGTCACGTTTAATAAACGATTCAAATCATTCGAGACATGCACATCTCCCTCTGCACCAGACACTTCGCTGAAACCATCAATGGCAATGTCTAATTGATTGCGCAAATTAGCGATATTAGCCCCTACTCGATTCAGCAAGTGTAGCGTCGTCCCACCTTGTTGATCCAGCATCGCCTTCAAGAGATGGGCGGGTTCGATAAATTGATGATCCCGGCCAAGAGCCAAAGATTGGGCATCTGCCAGGGCCATTTGGAACTTAGTTGTCAATTTGTCCATTCGCATGTGCATACCTCAACGTGTTGATGTTAGGAATAAGATAAGGCTATGATTGAAGAAATCAAGGGGTAGCAATTGATATGGACCAATTGAACTATACTTTGGATGAAAGCAAACCTACAATTTGGAGTCGGGGGATCATGAAAGCACGATTAAGTCGAGGGTTTACCCTCATTGAGTTAGCTATTGTCTTTATTATTTTGGCAATTTTAGCCTCCATCGCCTACCCTACTTATACGTCTTATATCGCGTCTAGCCGACGGGCTGATGGCCAGGTAGCTTTGCTGGATTTAGCCAATCGGATGGACCGCTTCTTTACTGAAAACAACACCTATGCTGGTGCAACTTTGGCCAACTTGAATATTCCTGCAGCATCTCCAGAAGGTTTCTATACGTTATCTATCACCAATGCCACGGCTAATGCCTATAACATTCAGGCAGCACCTACCGGTGCTCAAGCAGGACAAGATCCTGAATGTGCGACCTTAACTTACAATAATCTCGGACAAAAAGGCATTACCGGTACTGGTACCGCTGGTGGCTGTTGGTAAGACTGACGATGAAAAAAGACGCGCGTGGACTTGAGGTCACCACTGACTCCGCTGATGTCATTGCCGCAGTAAATGATTTTACCGAGCAACTCATAGGGCTTGATAAAGAAATAGACAGCATCATCACTTACGCCGAGCAACACCCAGATAACTTTTTGTTACAAAGTTACGCCGCCGCGTTTTATCTGTATGGCCTATCCCAAGAAGCCATGAGCCTAGCACTTCCTTACATTAACAATGCAGAGCGTTTGTTGAAGAATGCTAATTCTCGGGAAAAAGCGTTTTTTACGGTCATTAAAGCCTGGCAAGCCTGTGACTATTGGCACGGTATAAGTCTACTTGAAGCTTATGCGAAAGAATGGCCTGAAGATTTCGTCGCAATCAAAGTCAATGAGTTTTTTTACTTTGCCATGGGCCAAGCTTACAACGGCAAACGCTACCTCAATTATATTACCCCACTAATGGATAAAATACCTGAATCCAGTCATATCATGGCCTGTTACTCGTTTGCCTTGGAATTATCGGGGGATTATGAATTAGCTAAATGGGCCGCAGAAAAAGCCCTAGAAATAGATCCTAATACACCCTGGGCCCACCACACCTTGGCCCATAGTTATATCAATCTTGGCGAATTAGAAGCGGGTGCAAAGCGTTTGAGTGACGTTAGTCAGACATGGCGTAACAAAGCGCCTTTTATCCTCGCCCATAATGCTTGGCATTGGGCGCTATTTGATATTGAACAACTGAATTTTGACCGAGTTGACGACTTCTTTAATAATTGGATTTGGAATTCAATGCCGGAAATCAACCCAGTACAAGTGGATGGTGTTTCATTATTATGGCGAGTAGAGATGGCCGGTGGCAACGTTGATAAACATTGGCAAACCATGGCACCTTATCTTGAAAAAAATATTAATGACCATTATGTGCCGTTTTTGAATGCCCATTACATGTATGGGCTTGCCCGAGCAGGCAAACATGACGCGTGTGAAACAATGCTGGATAATCTTACCCGACACAGTCAACAACAAACTGGCGCTTATGCGACTTATTGGGATACGATTGGTCTGCCACTCATTGAAGCCTGCTACGCCCATGCAAAACAAGACTACCCGCGGGTAGTAGAGCTACTCAATCCCATTGCTGATGGCTTACAACAAGTGGGCGGCAGTGATGCCCAAGATACGATTTTTTATCAAATGCTGTTAAGCAGTCTCATCGAAACCCAACACTGGCCCAGCGCGCGACGAATATTATCGCAGTACGTTGCCCAAACGAAGCCTAGCCCCCTCACCCAACGTTGGCAAGAAGACATTCGTGATTAATTGACTATTTTTTGATTTTTATCCTTTTATGCGCAAGACTGGTGCGGAATGTCGGTTTTATGAGACTATCAACAAATTACTGCCGCAAGCCAAACGCTTGCCGCCTTTAACCTAGACGTTACTGGAGAACACATTATGACTACCGCAACCTTTGCCGCTGGCTGTTTCTGGGGTGTCGAGGCATTATTCCAAAAGACACCAGGAGTCACTCGTACACAGGTTGGTTATACCGGCGGCCATAGTCCCAACCCTAGCTATGAGCAAGTCTGCAGCGGCCAAACCGGACATGCCGAAGCGGTCCAACTCGAATTCGACCCTGACATTATCAGCTATGACGAACTAGTACAGATCTTCTTTGCCAATCATGACCCCACGACCCTAAATGCCCAAGGCCCCGATCACGGCAACCAGTATCGCTCAGCGATTTTTACCCATGACAAGATGCAAATGGATGCCGCCACCAAAGCGAAGAATGACTTAAGCACATCAGGCCGCTTTGAGAACCCTATCGTCACCGAAATCACCGAGGCCTGCGAGTTCTATCCTGCCGAAGAATACCATCAGTGTTATTTGGAGAAGCAGGGTCGGGATTGATTGATGAAAAAAGCCTATAATAAACACCCTGGATTCGTCACAGTGCAACTAGGATAGGAATGGCCGGAAGGCTTTAATTAAGGTGTACGGACAATAATCACAGTTCACCAGCGTGTTCTTTTATTAAATCAATGATTTCTTTAAACGAAGGGTGGTTGCCAAAATAAATATCTGACTTCTTATTGTATAGGCGGCTAAATTCATCTAGCTCACCCTGCTCAGACAGCAAAAAAGCTGGATTTTTTTTGATTTCAAGTTCATCGAGCTTTGCAAATTTATCACGTTTAAATTCGTCATATTTATCTGTTTTAACGAAATCTAATATTCTTTGTTCACCAAGCAACATCTAAACATCATAATAATGACGAATAAAATTAACCCGCTCAAAGCTCGGGTCAGTTTTATATCTGCGATATTTTGTCGAAATCGTTTGGAGCTTTTCAACGAATGTATATTCAGGCTGATAGCACTTTACACCCAATGCACGATTGTCAATGATATTCTCGCCCGAAGCCAGCGCTCTATCATATGCCCAAGAACTTATATTTTTCTCCTCAAAAGGGGTTGTTCTATCAAAGCCGAGCTCGAACAAAATACCTTCCTTTAATCCCTCAAGTGGTTCATAGCAGGATTGGTAATACCCCCGAATTCCCGCACTCCACATTTTTTTATCGTCAAAATCGCGGTCCCGCTCAAAATTCAGCCCATCGATAGCTAAATTAGCTGAGACATCATCATAGAACGTTTCCCTTCTCACGATATGTTTCTTCTTATTGTGATTCTTTCGAGTTGGCACGTCCAATTCTGGCTCAGGATGAACTTGGACATCGATATCTTCACTGAAACGGCCAATAAGATCATATCCTTTTGATAGAGAAGTTCCTCCTTTTAGCTCAAAATCATGTTGCTGCTGCAAACCCCAAAGAGCATGCATGACCCAATAGTCTTTCTCAATAATACTTTCGTTTATTCCTGTTTCTTCATTGATAATACGATATAACTCTTCGACATCTGGTAATTCATGCAAAAACATATCAACCCTCTAACATCGCCAGCAAATTTTTTTTAGTCGCTAATTTCCCATACTTCATTGCTAAATCAGCAAGTAATCTTCGATCAAACCGATCAAGATTTCTTTTAACCCTCATCATGAGGTCACTCACATCTTCTGTTAAATACTTAGCATTATTCAATAAGTCAACGACTAAAAACTCTTTCGTTAACTTTGTAGGGAAACCATTACTTGGGCGCTTAAACGAGAACATCTTATTACCAAATTTTTTATCTTCATGTCGCTCACTGTTATATACAACAACTCGGTTATAAAGCTGTGTTAAGCCAAATCCTAACATATTATAATCATTCCATGAATACATTAAGAATGGTTTTTTAAGAAAAGCTTTCACTAGCGCTTCATTCGTTGGTGGCAACAAGCCATAACGTGAAACTTCAGGTTTATAGTATAAACCTGTTGCTGGCTTCTTAAGTTTATTTTCGGCCACCAATCGACTCAGATCCCTATCCAAGTTGCTAGAAAACCCTAAAAGGTCTTCTCTCCGATAAACAACTCCTGGCTTCATACATGAATAAAGAGCATCTCGCTGTAGAGATTTATCTCTGTCTAACCTCGTGGATTTGCCTAAGGACGGCTTGTTAGATTTGCTAGAAAAGGGTAATGGCTTTCGTCTCCGATAGTTGAGTTCGGGATTTGTAGAGGAAAATGGCTTTTTTTGCTTCAGTGTCTTCATGAGCAGATTATAGGCAATCAATTAACAGATTGCAAGTTATTTTATTAAATTTTCATGTATGTTGACACTCTAATACTATGAAAGTATTGGAAATTCCCCTTTTTCACCAAAAAATATAATGACTTAAGCACATCAGGCCGCTTTGAGAACCCTATCGTCACCGAAATCACCGAGGCCTGCGACTTCTATCCTGCCGAAGAATACCATCAGTGCTATTTAGAGAAGCAGGGGCGGGGTTAACTCTAGTCTCAGTGTCTACAGATACCAAAAAACCACCGGATGGTGGTTCTTGGTCAACTGCTAAAAGAGGCGCTTTCACGGGTCTCTAAAAGCTTACGGATAAACAATATCTATGTAAGTGAACTTTGTCAAAGCTATTAGTTCCTAATCCACCCCCAATACTTCCACTTTCATCTTTAGCACTTGACCACAGAGTGGATGATTGAAGTCGACAGTAACGCTGTCGCCGTCAATTTTGCGGATAAGACCAGGAATGGGCGGTGAAAAAGCCTGTTCAAACTCAACTATGACCCCTTCTTTGAGGTAAAGTTTCTCAGGAAAGCGGGAACGTTCCATCACGTGGATGTTTTCGTCTAATGGCATACCAAAGGCTTCATCGGGTTGTAATGTAAATTCTTTCGTCTCCCCTGCTGCTAAGCCTAGTAATTGTGCCTCAAACGCCTCACTCAAATCACCACTACCCATTTGCACACGGGCTGGCTTATCATTCACCCGAGTGCTATCAGCAACAGAACCATCCTCGAGTTTAATATCGATATGTAAGGTTAATTTGCTTTTGTTATTAATCGTTGTCATAACTCACCATTTAGACGGTTTACGGATAAATTCAATCACTAGCATAGCTGCACCCACACAAATAGCACTGTCGCCAACATTAAACGTCGGCCAAGCCCATTGTTGATAGTACACTTGAATAAAATCGATAACATAGCCCAGGGTTATTCGATCCCAAAGATTCGCTAGTGCTCCCCCCAGTATCAGGGCCAATGCTATGCCGGTCCAATAACGCTTGTCTGCCAGCTTAAAGATCCAGACTAACAAAGCCACCGAGATAATGGCAGAAACCCCCACCAAAAACCAACGCTGCCAACCACCTGCATCACTCAAAAAACTAAAAGCTGCGCCATGATTATAACCCAAGAATAAATTGAGCCCTGGCACAATCGGCAACGCCTGAATCGGAGAAAGCAACTTCACCGCCAAATATTTGCTAATTTGGTCCAGCAATACCACGAATAACGCCAGGACTAAATAAGGCAAACGCCGCGTCAACGATCGAAAAAAATCAGCCACCATTATGCATACCGCCGTTGTTCACCACTGCCATCAACATTATCAACACAGCGGCTACACAGGGTTGGGTGCTTAGCGTCTTTGCCCACTGTTGCACGACGATGCCAACAACGCTCACACTTCTCATGACTTGACTTGGTCACCGTCAACCATAAATCAGCTAACTCTGTCACTTCCGTGTCCGCCGGCTGGCTATCCGCTTTGACTAGCGCCGCTTCAGAGGTAATAAACACAAATCGCAACTCATCCCCGAGCTGGGCCAACCTGTCATAAATGTCACCTTGGCAATGCACTGTCACTTCTGCTTCGAGCGGTGAACCGATAGTGCCAGCTTTACGCTGGGCTTCTAAGGCTTTATTTACCACATCACGCACCGTCATCACTTGTTGCCAATACTCAGCATTCATCTCAGCCTTATCATCCAACTGTGCCAGTTCGTCATACCAGGTCGCAAAATAAATACTGTCGCCGTGTTCTCCAGGAATGGATTGCCAAATCTCCTCGGCAGTAAACGTTAACACTGGCGCCAACCAACGAGCTAAGGCTTCAACAATATGATACATAGCGGTCTGTGCCGAACGGCGCGCCACACTGTCGGCTTGGGTTGTATATTGTCTATCTTTGATGATATCCAGGTAAAAACTTCCCATATCAATGGCGCAAAAGTGATGAATCTTTTGGATGACTTGATGGAAGTTATAGTCATCATAAGACTGAATAATTTCTGCCTGCACCACACGGGCACGGTCTACTGCCCATTGATCCAGTGCGAGCATATCTTGGCTGGTCAACATATCCTGCGCCGGGTCAAAACCGTGTAAGTTCGACAACAAAAATCGCGCGGTATTACGCACTCGACGATAAGTGTCACTAATGCGTTTAAAGATCTCATCAGACAAGGAAATTTCACCGCGGTAATCCGTTGAGGCAACCCATAACCGTAAAACATCGGCCCCTAAGGTATTAAACAACTTCTCTGGCGCAAACACATTACCCAAGGATTTTGACATTTTGCGGCCGTCACTGTCGACGGTAAAACCATGGGTCAACACAGTCTTATAAGGGGCTTGGTTCTCTGCTGCTAGTGAAGATAATAATGATGTCTGGAACCAACCACGGTGTTGGTCAGAGCCTTCTAACACCATGTCGGCAGGAAAGGTTAATTCAGGGCGACGCAATAACACACTAGCAAAATTCACCCCAGCATCAAACCATACGTCCAAGGTGTCATTAACCCGTTCGTAATGTTCAATATCATCACCCAATAACTCCCTATCATCCAACTCAAACCAGGCCTCCATACCACCGGCTTCGACTCTGTCAGCAACCATTTCCATCAACTCATCGGTGCGGGGATGCATTTGTGCGGTTTGTTTGTGAATGTATAAAGTTAATGGTGTGCCCCAGGTTCGCTGCCGGGAAATACACCAATCCGGACGTTGTTCAATCATACCCGCTAGGCGATTCTCACCGGTTGCTGGCACCCATTGCACGTCTTTGATAGCAGCAAGGGCGGCCGCTCGCAAACCCTCTTGTTCCATGCCAATAAACCATTGTGGTGTACCGCGGAAAATCAATGGGGTTTTGTGACGCCAACAATGGGGATAACTGTGATCGAGTGCTGACTCATGGAACAGCGTGCCTTTCATCTTAAGGATATCAACCACCGCATCATTCGCCTTAAACACATGTTGGCCGCCAAAATATTCTGTCTCAGGGCTAAAGCAACCATTACTCATGACTTCATGATCCACCGGCAAATGGTATTTCACCGCCATCATATAGTCATCTTGACCATGCCCGGGTGCAGTGTGCACAGCACCGGTACCCGCATCTGTCGTCACATGGTCGCCCAATACAATAGGCACTTGCCGGTCATAGAACGGATGCTGTAATTGCAAGCCCTCAAGTGCTTCACCCTGACAATAGGCAACGACACGGTACTCACTCACGCCACAACGGATCATGGTGTCCTTCAATAAGGCTTCCGCCAAACAATAATATTCTTTGTGCCCCCCCACTTCGGTCTGCACAATGGCGTAGTCTAATTTTGGATTCACTGCCACCGCTTGGTTCGCTGGCAAGGTCCAAGGGGTTGTAGTCCAAATGATCACTGACAAAGGGCCATCAAGGCGTTTGTCCGGCGTATGATGACAACATTGCCAAATCGCTTCTTCATCTAATACCGTGAATTTGACATCCACCGCTGGCGAGCGTTTATCGTAATATTCCACTTCTGCTTCTGCCAACGCCGAACCACAATCCACACACCAATGCACAGGTTTGTAACCACGGTGCAAATGGCCTTGTTTAATAATTCTGGCAAGGGTACGAATAATATCCGCCTCATAACTATAATTCATGGTCAGATACGGCTTATCCCAATCCCCGACCACACCGAGGCGTTTGAACGCTTCGCGCTGGATATCCACTTGTTTGGCCGCGTAGTCACGACAAGCTTGACGAAAGTCTTTGTGGGAAATCTTCATGCCAGATTTGCCGAGCTTCTTCTCCACCGCTAACTCAATAGGCAAACCATGACAGTCCCAACCCGGCACATAGGGAGCATCAAAACCACTCAAGGTTTTCGACTTAACAACGATATCTTTCAGGGTCTTATTGACAGCATGACCCAAATGAATGGGACCATTGGCATAAGGAGGACCATCATTGAGCATGAATTTCGGCCGCCCCTCGCAGTGCTCGCGCAATTTCCCATACAAGTCCATAGCATTCCAACGCTCCAGCGTCTGCGGCTCCCGCTGGGCAAGATTCGCCTTCATCGGGAAATCCGTCTTGGGTAAATTGAGGGTGTCTTTATAGTCTGCCATGGGTTCGCCTTTTAGCTGTCGAGAAACGGCCAATTATCGCAAGTAAGAGGACAAAGAACAACACATAGCCAGAAAATGACAAATGTCGATTTATGGCAACATTCATACAAAAAAGAACCTATTTACAGGCAGGTTAACACAAACTATCTACTCCCTGTCCGGGAAGGAATGTCATTTTATGATTCACCTACCCCAGGCCAAACAATTCCCGGGCTTGCTGGGCATCTTTGAAGATTTGGGCTTTGAGGGCATCGAAGGAGTCATATTTCTTCTCGTCCCGCAATTTATGGACAAAATCTACCCGAAGGGTGTGACCATAAATGGTTTGGTCGAATTCGAACAAATGGATCTCTAACAGAGTGCGGCTGCCATCCACGGTAGGGCGATTACCGACATTAGCGACACCGTATACAGGCTCTGGGTCTAGCCCATAGACCTTAACCGCATACACACCGAGGATTGGTGAAACTTGGCGATGCAAATAAATATTCGCCGTCGGGAAGCCGATGATCCGACCCCGTTTGTCACCGTGGGCCACTCGACCATGCATGCCATAGGGCCGGCCTAAGAGTTGCTCCGCGCGGGCTAAGTCCCCCACCGACAATGCCATACGAATAGCGGTGGAACTGATACGTTCGTCTTGGGAGGTTATCGTAGACACTTGCGCCACGCTAAAACCACAGGCTTGCCCTTGTTGTGTAAGGTACGCCACATCCCCCTGCCGGTCATGACCAAAATGAAAATCATCACCGACAAGCAAATGCTGCACCGCTAAACCTTGCACTAAGATATCTTGGACAAAGTCGTGAGCCGAGACATTGGCTAATTGCTGATTGAATGGCAACAGTAATACATAGTCCACACCGCAAGCAGCCAGTAAAGGGATCTTCTCCCGCAAGCGTGTTAAGCGTGGTGACGCATCAGAACCGCGAAAAAATTCATTAGCGTGGGGTTCGAAGATAATAACCACGGCAGGCAATTGACGCTCGCGTGCTTCAGTAGTTAATTGACGCAAAATATCTTGATGACCGCGATGCACCCCATCAAAATTACCAATCGTCGCGACACAACCCCGATGGTGTTCACGTAAATTGGTTAATCCACGAATTAATTCCATCACATTCACCTAGGCCGGATGACGAAAGTCTTTGACCTTGAGCCCGGTCAAATGCAAACAGAAGAAATAAATAAACACACCACAAAACACTAGCATACTAAGATGCAATGCTCGTGTATGCCAATCCCAAGCAAGCCACTGATCCACATTGTCACTGCCCCACCACAATGCCACTGCCATTGCTGCATTTGCCAAGGCTAAGCGCCCGGCGTACTTCAACCAGCCGGACTGTGGGGTATAAATGCCACGTTTTTTGAGACCATAAAATAACAACAGTGCATTCAATGATGACGAGATTGCTGTCGCTAACGCCAGTCCTGCATGAGCTAATGGAAATACCAATGCCAAGTTCAATACCATGTTGGTGAGCATAGCAACGACGGCAAATTTCACCGGGGTTTTGACATTTTGTTGTGCGTAAAACCCTGAGGCTAAGACCTTAATGAACATAAACCCAGGCACACCCACGGCAAATGCCATCAGTGAGCGTTGCGCCATTAACACATCGTGACGGGTGAATTCGCCGTACTGGAACAAACTCACTAACAAAGGCCCTGACAAAATCAACAAGCCCAAGGCCGAAGGCAATCCTATCAATAACACACAGCGAATCGCCCAATCCAAGGTGCTGGCATAAGCGTCAGGGGACTTATTGGCATGCTTGCGGGACAAACTGGGTAATATCACGGTGGCGATAGCGACACCAAAAACGCCCAGTGGAAACGACGATAAACGGTCGGAGAAATACAACCACGACACACTCCCCGCCGGCAAGAATGACGCAAACACCGTATCAATTAACAAACTCACCTGAGCCACCGACACACCAAATAACGCGGGCACCATCAGGGTCAACACTCGCCTCACCCCTGGGTCGGACCAATTAACCTTGGGCCAGACCAGTAAGTTCAAACGCCAGAGAAAGGGCAATTGGAACAGGAATTGAATAATACCCGCGACACACACGCCCCAAGCCAGGGCTTCGATAGGATTGGCCATATGGGGTGCGCCATAGAGTGCTGCCACTATCATAGCGAGATTCAATAATACGGGCGTAAAGGCCGGGATACCGAAATTACCATAGCTATTGAGCGTCGCCCCCGCAAAAGCGGTCAATGAAATGAACAACAGGTAGGGAAACGTCACCCGCAACATATCGGTGGCCATGGCAAAGCGGGTGGGATCTTTCAAGAACCCAGGGGCAAACAGGGCAATGAGCCCTGGAGTGATGATTTCTGCCAAAATAGTAACTAACAGCAAGGCCAACCCCAGGGTACCAGCAATATGGCGCAAGAAGTCCCTCGCCTCGGCATGAGTTTGTTGTTCCCGATAACCCGATAACACCGGCACAAAGGCCTGAGAAAAAGCCCCTTCGGCAAATAAACGGCGCATGAAATTGGGGATCTTAAAAGCGACAAAGAACGCATCAGTGGCAATACCAGCACCGAAGATATGGGCCACCACCATATCCCGGACGAAGCCAAGAATACGGGACGTCATGGTCATAGAAGAGACCAAACCCGTTGATTTTGCGAGAGATTTTTGTTTTGCCATGGCTTAGTAGGTTACCTCAACAGGGCCCAAGACGGTACCGTTATCGTGATTTATGCACAAAAAAACCGGCAGAGCCGGCTTTTTGCTGAGAACAGGGTGACTGTTAGCTACCCATACCCACGATACGACGCACCAAACGGCTCTTTTTGCGAGCAGCATTGTTCTTGTGGATAATGCCTTTGCTGGCCATTCTGTCGATATAAGGCTGAGCAAGCTTGTAAGCAGCTTCAGCAGCGGCTTTGTTACCCGCTTCAACGGCCTTCAAGACGTTCTTAATATAGGTACGCATTTCAGAGCGCATGCTGGCATTGTGCTGGCGGCGCTTTTCGTTCTGTTTTGCCCGTTTGATGGCAGATTTAATATTAGCCAAGGTTTTTCTCCCATTAAAGCTAGATTGACTCAATTTGGGGCACATTATGCCTGGATTTGGGGCGATGTCAAGGGGTTAAGTCACGCCTAATTGCCGGGTATTCCCCACACGAGCCTGGCCTACGAAATGGCGGCAAGAGTCTGGGGTTGGGAGCAAGCTTTCAAACTCTTTGCTATGACTTGCGAAGCCTGCTTTAACCTGCTTGATAAGACTATCAAGAAGCTTAATAATGTCCTCTGAAAGATCTGAACTCTGGTCTTCTGACCGAGGATCAGTTGCAGTTGGCTGGCGAATTTTTTCAACCACCTTAATAATTTCAGTTTTCGCTCCCTCCGCCTGCTCTTTTGACTCACTATCACAAGTCTCAACTAGTGCATTCACTTTCGTCTCAACGGCAACCAAGTAAGGCTCAAGGTGAGCTCGTGCTAGGCGCACTAAGATAGATGGGTCACACTGCTGTAATTGCTCCACAAATTTATTAATAGAAACCGCTGCTTTCATTCTCTTTTCGGAAAATGAAGAGTCCTTTGTTTTTGATAGTTTATCAAGCTTAGAATCAGCCATTCCCTTGATTAAACTGAGGGCTAAACTATTCTTTCTCTTCGCAAAAAAACCGTGACATTTTGATACACAATATGCGGCAATTCCTCCTCCTTCCTTGGTATCCTGATAATTCAAAAAATCGTGCCAATGTTCTTCAGAGGCATACCATTCATGTTCTGGTGCGTCACCCAGTATTTCTGCGACGACAGGACGTAACAAGATGGTCAATCGGGAAGAACAACTGCGGCGAAGATAAAAGTAAAACTCCACAACAGTCGCAAAGAGCGCTTGTTGTTTGTCAGGGTTATCAAAATCAGCCAGTTTAAATTCATTCAATGCGATCAATAAGGCTTTTGCCCGGGTTATTTGTCCAGCCTTAGGATCTTGGAAATATTCCCGTAAGGCCGCAAAAGCGCCGCGAGAAACGCGATAGGCTTTATCGGGATCGCTAGGTATAACAGAGTTGTCCTCACTGTCACTTCTTTCTTCAACTTGAACTTCAATTTCTTCTTCATCACCGCTAAAACTACAGCTTCTGGAAGCAGCACCTGAATCATCTGATTCAGTTGGATGCTGCTCAGCAAATCCATCACTCTTATCTAACTCAATCTCGACCGTCGGATAAACAGGTTTTGTTACTTTTTCTTGCATCGCCAGACTGACTTGCCATTGGCTGGCAACGACACTCATAGCTGTTGTCTCTCTAAACCTATTGACTAATCCAGCAAACAACTTATAAAACGCTACCGCCCAACTAGTCAGCCAATTCGCAGAGAGTTTCAACATCCACGTGCTTTCACCCGTCTCACGGAATAACATCTCAAAATACTTAGCACGAGAGTTTAAGGTGGACACATTTAGTTTGTTCGTTGATAACTGCTGGGCAACTAAATATTTAACAACTGGCTGAATATGGTATTTGAGGGGTACGTAATTACAGTACTCAACATCCCGCGAAAAGCCGTCTAGCATAGCGTATTGGTATTTGGCTTTATCCTCAGCTGCAAGGTTCATCTTATCAAGCTCATCAACTTTCGCAAAAAAGTTTTGTAGTGCTTGCTTTTGATTGACAGGCAACCTTGTATCATCCTCATTAGTAAGCAGCCTGAATTTCGCCATTGCCTGGGCAAACCAATCATCACCCTGCAGAATCGATAAGAAGTTATGCTGTTTGACCGTGCTTATATAGCGCTCACCTATATCATTAAACAATATTTTGCGACAATGATCATAATAAGAGAGGTCTATATTTTTCAGCTTTGCACTATCTGCATATTTTACCTTATTAGTCTTTATGTAAGCTTCCACAGGCTGGAGATAATATTTAAGAGGCTTAAAGTTACGCTGCTCTGCTTCCTTAGAGAAAACAATTAACATCGCCTGTTGGTATTTGCTTTTATCGTCATCATCAAGGTCCATGGCATTTAGTTCAATGACTTTAGCAAGAAAGCGTTGTAACGCTTGCTTTTGTTTTACAGGCAATATCTTTGATTCAGCGAGTCGGTTGAATAGTCCAAAGGTTTGCGAGATGAAATCATCATCTTGCTGCTTACTCTCAATGATATCTAAATAACTCACCATCATGGAGTTATCAGCGTTAGGTATCAATAATGCGTAGCCCTCTAGCGCTAGTTTGTATTCATGAAAATAGCGTCTAACCAGTTGGCGATGCTTACCGGGATCATCTGTATGAATAGCAGCACGAGCAGCCAGAATTTTAAGGATCACTCGATCGGGAACACGTAATGTTGTGATTTTTTTTAGCGCACTGAATTCTTCTTTTGCTTCGGTATCAGGTTTCGCATAGGGTTCTATGTTGAGTTCTTCGAATACCGGCGCAAGCAGTTCAATATAAAAATAACTGTTATCTTGCAGATAGGCCTGAAAGCAAGTCAGCAATGCTGTTAGACGGTCAGTTTTAGAGGCTTTACAATCAACATAGGCTTTCCTGATGGTGCCAGTACTAGCTACTGTTATGCCCTCTTCTTCTGCCTCTTCTTCTGTCTCTTCTGTCTCTACTTGCACTGTCAGATTGGGCACTTCACCAACAATTTTACCTTGTTCAATTAAATCAAGGTAATAAGCGAGTATTTCATTAGCGACGAGATGGCCACGGTTGGGAGACTGTCGATATTGGCTAATCGCCACACGCACAGCAGCAATCAGCTGCTCTAGGGGCGCTGGTTCGCTACCATCCTGGGGGGATAATGCTTGTTGAACTTGCTGTTTTGCATCACCTAACTCGAATGCCATACACTCACTTAATTGTTACTTTGACGGGTTAGTTTATACCTCATCTAGTGGTTTTTTTCCAGGAAAAACCCTATTTTCTGCCTAATATTTACGCAATAAGGCCAGGTTAGTTAGGATTTGAAGAAAAAATCAACAAGTTACAACACCGTACCATTGTTCGGTACATAAGTAGAATAAAGGGCCTCTCTGGGTAATGTAGTCAAGTTGAGCGATTAAATTACATCGCCACTAAACTCATACCACCTTCATCATCTAATGCTTCGGTTGGTTGACCCAATGCATCCATTTGTCCATAATAATCGTGCGCAAGAGACCCATTATCAATACCCGGCGCTTTATCTAGTCCCAACCCTTTATAATTTCGGCCACTGAATGCCGCACGTACCTTATCTAAATAAACCCAGAAAAGGGGCAGCTCGTCTTCGCTAGTCAATTCCTCATCAACACGTTTAACGTCAGCTGCATTAACCTCGAAGTGATCAATAACCAACATCGTCACCAAGGGCAATAAATAGTTTATGCCGTCAGCATTCTCCCGGAGATAATGATAAGCCGCCAGGAGGACTGAAGTGAGCTGTTCGAAACGTTCTTCTACAGACAAAGAAGCACTATTGTGCTGAATAAAAACATCTCCCATTACTTTTGCGGCATGAGCAGAAGCATCATTATCGAACAGCTTGGCATTATCACGGATAATTTCAAAAACTCGCTGCAATTGTTGATTCATACACGCTAATCGCTGTTCGCTGGTATCAAGGCTCACGCCCCGTGGGATGGCTTTTAACTGACGCATCCAGAGTGGGGCTTTGTAACGGATGTCTCGTTGAATCTCATCAACCAACATTACGCCAGGCTCGGTAATTTTGTTCGTTGTATCATCTCGTTTAAAGTTGATATAAGGCGCTGCTTTCTGACAGCGCACTGCTCCATGTCTGAAACCCTTGGTACTAGCTGCAATCATGGCGTTGGTTTTAGCCGCATCAATTTGCTCTGCAATATTTATTTTAACCCTAGAGAGATACTCGAAAAAATCAGGTAATTCACCCGCTGTTGATTTTGCTTTGATATTGAGAACAAATGCCAGCATGGGTTCAAATAAGCCTTGATTGTTAATGCTATTCAGTTTAACAATAACACCACGGACTAATTTCTCTAACTCAATTAATCGCACTTGTGGGTTGGCCAAAAAGCGTTGTAACTGCAAGCCTGTTAACAGTAAGCGCGCATAGCTACGCTCCCTATCAGTAAAATCAAGCTCGTTTCGTTCATCTGTAACGATGACGATGATTTTGTTAAGCATATCAGTATACATCTCAACTTCAGCAATATCAGTGCTATCTTCATTCCGGGTAACAGTTCCATCACTATCGATGCTACCGAGATTGTCTTCAGGTTGAGTCGAAGTACTAGCAGCTCTTTCTATCGCTTGATTATAAGGCGTTGCCATACCTAGGACCCGCAGTCGCTCAATCCATAAATCAACTTTGCCGGCACTGTTCAAAAATGCTTTAAACTCACCGCCACTCGCGTGATGACTAACAGCAAGTGACGCCCGCTTTACTGCACTCGAAGCATCTGATAAATCCCCCAAACCAAAGGCATGGGTTACACAAGGTAATAATAGCACCAAGCTTTTTTTGCCATTTTTGCTACTGAGATAGGACCAAGCATCAGCAATCGTTGTTAAGACTTGTTGTCTTATTGCTTCTTTGTCATCAAGAGAGCTTGACTTTTTAAACTCTTCACTCAACGCATGTAGTTTCAAATTCATTAATTCCACTTGGACAATATGGCCATTGGGTTTAAGCAGTTGGTATTCATGAAACATTAATTGGGCGGCATGGAGGGCATTTGCCATATTGATGAAGGACAATTTTTCGCCTTCGAAATCACCTGTAAAGCTCTCGTGGTCTAAACCGTAAACCTCAGCCCCATTATAAGTTTTCATCCCTGTATTAATACGACCTAACCCTGCTTGTACCTGAGGTTCTAAGCCCATTGCCACATTGACTCGATCGGAATAGGAACGTAAACTCATTTCATCAATGTCATTGAAGCTCATCGCAGTTCTTTCATTTGTTGTTCTTGTTTTTGAAGCTGTTGTTGAGGTCATATCAACTAACTGTGAATCCAACGGAAAAGTGCTTGATGAATTCCGTGCATATAACGGTGCATAACTCGCCACAAAACTTGATTGTCCATAGCAAGTTCTTTGTTCGCTCTCTGTCGGCTGCGCAGCTAGTAATAGTTGTTCTAGATCATCAGCTGTCAAATCTTTATCATTGACGATCCCCCAAACGTAAGTCAACATATCTTGTAGCTGCCGCTTCAACCGGACATGGGTATGGCTTTTGTTATTCAGGTCATAGACTAATTTTAACCAAAAATTAATTTTAGTAACATCACGTTCTTCATGAATAAATGTTCGCAATATGGCTAACTGTTCAGTATAGCGTTGATAGTTATCAAAGGAGCCCATATCACGTTCTGTTAAAACCCGAGCATAATTGTAAAAAACACCAAACACTGTTTGTAATCGCTCAAGAGGCCGTTTATCAGTGTAATTTTTCATGGTTACAATCATTGCCAAACGTCCATAAGCATAGGGATCTTTGCTTTGCACTAAGCGAATGCGGTTTTGTGCATCCGCATCAACGTCTCCCGGCTCATGCTCCTGAACTTCAGTAGCTGTCGCTGTCTCTATCTCAGCTCCTAGCGCCGACATGATATCGGCCAGTTGGCTACCATGGGCATAAGCAACAATGGGCTCAAGCATTGGCAGGAAGTGGTCGCTGTTATTGTTCTGCAATACTTTTTGGACGGCAATAAGGTAACCTTGTATTTGCTCCAAGTCTTTCATCATCCGGATGACATCAATAGCAGGTAAAAGGCCATGATTAGATTTAGTAAAGCCCATACTTGGGTTATCTGAGTATTCGGTGCAGATATGCATTAAGGCGATATCAATGACTTTGATTCTAATAGCATCACTCTCGCTCGTGGGGAGGCTTTGCTCATCAGCCTCTCTTCGCCCTCGCGCCTTTCTCGCTTCTTGTGCTTCCTCAAGCATCATTGCTTGTAACAAACGCAGCTTAAAAGCTGCCATGACAGTTCCGCTATTTTCGAAGACAGCTAGCTCTGCACCAGGATCAGTACAAAGTTGCTCATTTTCCTCAGGTGTTTGAATGTCAGGAAACAGTGGCAACTCTTGTTCCCTATCGACTACCAGGTTCATATGAGGTGCGTTGCTAGTCACTGGATCAGGTGCACGGTGCGCGTTATACACTTGAATATAACGCTCTGCCGTACGCTCATCTTGGGTAACGGCATGGTATACTGTCAGCAACAACGGCAATAATGTCGTGCTGTTTTTGGCGCTTACTTTACCTATCACATAAAACATCGCATGCTTTAATTCAGTCGCGAACGGATCACTGACAGTATTAACACCCGTTTGTATATCACGCAGTCGAATTTTAAACCGTAAATACTGTGCATAATGAATATGGTCACCGCGAGGTTTCTGCTGTAGATAGCTCTGAACAGCAAGATAGCAGCCATGCACTAGGGCCATATTATTATCCTTTGTTGGCTCGCTAGTTTTTTTTATCTCTTGTAATAACTCTTCTATTTTCATGGTTCACCTCGTTATTATTTTATGTAGGTTGGTAGTTCCTTCGTGCTAGTAATGCTTATGCATACTGGCTATCTGTTGCATCTCACGGTCGCGATCCACTGGCAATGTATAGTCGTCCCTAACTAAGGGTTCCACTGGCTGAATAGCAACTTCTGGTAATTGTGCAAAGATATGTGGGCGTACAATCGGTTTTTCTAGGGAACTATAAGCCATTTTCCCGAGACGCATTTGGGCATTGTAGTCTTCAAGGTGGTCTCGTGTCTCAGTATCCTCGATGTGGCGTATGATGGTTTGGCTAGTCTGTAAACCGTCAATAATAGCCACAGCAATATCAAAAACTTCTCGGAAATCCTTGCTGTCTATGGCAATGGCCCGTTGACGACATAGCTTAATGGTTGTTATTAGCATCTCGGCAGACGTTGTCGCGGCAAGTGCTTCACGCAAGTCTAATATTATTGCCCATTCATTATCTGCCAATGGATTCACCAAAAAACTGGCTAAGTTTGCCAATGCTCGGCAAAGATGTCTGACCGTGTTTTGCAATGCTTCGAGACTCACGGGTGATTTACCCTGAGTACTAGCACGCCACCGGGTAAAACTATAATACACATCAAGTTTATACATATAGACAACATGGGGTTCTGGGAGCTTAGCAATATCACTGGCTAAGCGACTGACATAATCGTCGCGAACGCCGTGTACTGTTCGCGCAGTTTGTAGTAACTGACGGTCTACCAGTGGACTCGCCTCTTCGTAAGTCATCGGAATATAGAACTCAAATCCTTGCCCTCTAGGGTCGCAGGCCACATCCTTGCGCACCTTGTCTGAATCACTGTCTGCTCTGTCAAGCCATTTGCTTAACTCTGCTGCCGGCTTACCGTAAAAATAAGCCCTGGTCATATCCAATAATCGCAATAATTTATCACTCTCATTGGCAATCAACATCTGAGCTGCTGCTTCAAACACTTCGGCCAGCTGCTGTTCGTCGATTTTGTCTTGTTGCAAGAATTGCTGTATGTAACGCACCACTTTAGCATTGGCATTAGTTGAATTAAAAACATTGAGATAATTAGCAACAACTGCTCGCAACCCTGCCTTGGCGATTGCGATTTTATCTTTAGGCGTTGACTGCGCTTGTTGCTCCATCACAGCTAAAACATTACGTTGACCTTCACGGACTATTTTTTTTTGGCCGAATAAAAGCATTATTTTCTCCTAATCTAAAAATCTGTCATCTTCATCATCAGCACCCGACTCCTGAAGTTGCTGAGTCTCCATGTGTTCCATCAAGTCGTAACAGAGTTGTTTCACAGTATCTGGCTGGAGGGCTGAAATGGTATAAACCGGTCCTTGCCACCCTAGACCATCAACAATAGCCTGCTTACGTGTATTGATTTCCTCAGTATCCATTAAATCAATTTTATTCAAAACTAACCAGCGTTCAGTGTTAGCCAACTCATCACTGTAGCGTTTTAATTCGTTATAAATAATTTCTGCCGTCTCGATAGGCGAGCTGCCATCAATGGGGGCAATATCAATCACGTGCAGCAACACTCGGGTGCGCGCTAAGTGTTTCAAAAAGCGTATGCCTAAGCCTGCTCCTTCGGCAGCTCCTTCAATCAAACCGGGTATATCAGCGATAACAAAACTGCGATGACTACCTACACGCACTACACCAAGATTGGGATGCAACGTGGTAAAGGGATAATCCGCAATCTTCGGTCGCGCTTGGGAAACGGCACTGATAAGGGTAGATTTGCCGGCATTGGGCATACCCAACAAGCCCACGTCTGCTAAGACTTTTAATTCCAAGTGCAAATCTCGCACTTCACCCAGGGTGCCTTTGGTGGTTTGGCGAGGGGCGCGATTAATACTGCTCTTAAAGCGGGTATTGCCGATACCTTTGATGCCACCTTTGGCGACACACAGACGCTGACCGTGTTCAACCACATCACCAATCAATTCATCAGTATTGCTATCAAAGACGGTAGTGCCTAAGGGAACTTTGACAATCAAATCGTCCGCACCCTTCCCACTACGTTCTCGGCCAGCGCCAGGTTGGCCATTCTTCGCTTGAAAGCGGCGTTGATAACGAAAATCAATCAAGGTATTCAAGGCTTCATCGCCCTCAAGATAGACGCTACCACCATGACCGCCATCACCGCCATCGGGGCCGCCTTTGGCGACGTATTTTTCCCGCCGAAAGCTCAAACAGCCATCGCCGCCCTTGCCGCCTTGCACGGTGATTTTAGCTTCATCGACAAATTTCATACGGCCAATAGTTCTCCCAACAATGTCTAGGCGAAAAAAAAGCCCCGTAAAAACGAGGCTTCCTTGCAATTATGATGCAGTCAGTTCTTAATGAACCTGTTCCTCATCTTTGCTCGGAACAATGCTGACAAATTTGCGGTTTTTGGCGCCTTGTTTGCCAAATTTCACATACCCATCGGATAAGGCATATAACGTGTGGTCACGACCAACAGCGACATTAAGCCCGGCATGGAAATGGGTACCACGTTGGCGCACGATGATGTTGCCCGCTTTGACAAATTCATCACCATAGCGTTTCACACCCAGGTACTTCGGATTCGAATCGCGTCCATTACGCGTACTACCGCCTGCTTTCTTATGAGCCATTCTACTCTCCCCGCTTACGCTTTGATGTCAGTAATGGTCACTGCCGTATAATCTTGACGATGACCCTGACGTTTTAGGTATTGTTTACGGCGCTTGAATTTGACAACGTCAATCTTCTTACCGCGGCCATGTTCAGTGACTTCTGCCAAGACTTTCGCACCCTTAACATAAGGGGTACCGAATTGGTGGCTTTTGCCATCATGGACCATTAAAACTTCTTCTATTTCAATCGCTTTACCGACTTCTTCGGGTAATTTTTCTAGGCGCAAAGTTTGTCCTTTGCTGACCTTGTATTGTTTACCACCGCTTTTGATGACAGCGTACATGGTTATCTACTCCGCTCGAACTTCCAAAAAGGCGGCCATTGTACCGGCTCTCGAGGCTAAGGGCAAGAAATTTGACAGATTTCTTTGGTATTGGCTTAGACTACCGGTTATTCGACTCTGGGGCTGGTAAGGTTTGCGCGAAATACGTCTTCACTCCTTGCTCCCAAGGCACGACTCTAACGTGCTCAAATTGCTTGACGAAGGGATCCCGACAAAAGCACACCGCCTCAGCATCAGGGACTTCTTGGCTTAATATGATGAACTTACTGAGATCTTCGGGCTTAAGCTCTGTACTGCTTTTGATTTCAATCAGCAATAAAGGCTTGCCCGGCCGTTCAACTACCAAGTCAATTTCAGCCCCACTTGTCGTACTCAGATAGGTTAGGCGGTATTCCGGATTCAGGTATTTGCAGAGCTTATAACATTCTAAGATGATAAAATGCTCAAAGGCATCGCCATAACCGCTAGTAGATTCCTGCAAAGGCACACTCAACATTCGCGCTAATGCTCGCACAACCCCGGTATCAAAAAAATAAAATTTTGGCTTTTTACTCAAGCGCTTACGGAATGAGTTTTGATAGGCCTCCAAGTAAAAGCCGATTAAGGTATCCTCTAAAATAGTGAAATAGTTCTGGACCGTCTTCTCATCCACCCCCACATCCCGGGCAATATTGGCAAAATTGATAATTTTGCCATTGGCCTGGGCAGCAACTTCTAAGAATTTACGGAATGGGTCAAGATTACGCACTAATTGCTCGCCAGCTATCTCTTCTTTGAGATAGGTATGAGCATAAGCTTGGAGGAATAAATCCTGCTCTTCCCGTGTCTCGCTGGCGATTACCTCGGGTAATAGGCCTGTTTCTAGCGCCTGGGACAATTTGAAATGACCATTCAGTTCCAGATAAGAAAATGGGAATAAATGGTAAACAAACGCTCTTCCCGCCAGCAAATTAGCCCCGCCACGCTTCAACTTGCGAGCACTAGAGCCCGTCATGATAAAAAACTTATCACACTGGCGCATGAGACTCTGGACCACATCCAAGAGCTTCGGTACTTTTTGGACTTCATCGATGACAATATAAATAATTTCGGCCGGTAAATTCAGAACGATTTGGGCTAAGGCATTGGGATCTGAGGCAAAGCGGTATTCAAGATCGGGGTCCAGCAAATCCAGCCACAGAGTGTTCTCTTCAGAAAATCGTTCATCAATAAGGGTACTTTTACCAGTATTACGGGCCCCAAAGAGAAAGAAACTCCGCTGACGCGCAAATTGCAAAATTCGAGGAAACACCGACTATACTCCGGAAAATACTGACATTTCCGGAGTATAGTCCCGTTTTTTCATGAAAACAAGGCTATTTTAGGAAAAACCGGTAGTATACTCCGGAAAATACCGGCATTTCCGGAGTATGGTGGTGGTTTTTATTGGTCAAAAGCCTGTTTACCGCTTGATATTAGGTAATGTCGTGCTTGGACGTGCTGGGGCACCAGCAAGTATCCCACGACGGGCCTCATCAACAGCCACTTCACGGCTACCACGCTCTGAGGCGGGACGCTGTCTAGGCTCAGCAGAAGCCGCAGCACCATTGCCATTCACGCGGGCTAGGAAACGTTCCTTATAACCAGATAAACGTATTTTGCTCTCTTCTTTCGCTTTAAGCAATGATAATCGTGCACGCTCGCGCTTGCCGAGAGAGACATCATGACACGTTGGACTTACCGGCTCACACTCTTTTATTTGCTCAGGCATCGTTCCAAAAAAGTCATGTATGGCTTGTTGACGTTCTTCTTGAGACTTACCTTGATTACCCTGGGCAACTTGTCGAATCATCATTCCACGCAACGATTGAATGTCCGTGGGGGTTAAATGATTACGCTCACATAGGCCTTCAAGGTAAGGGTTAACTATCTTGACCGCCCAAGGCGCGACGTATAGCTCCTGCCCCCAAATTGGTGCAATCATAAGAAATACGCTACGTAGCATATCATTTAGGATTGGCTTAGCAGGGTCATTGTCCGCCATGGCATTGTATTTGTTGATATGCGCAGTTAGCATTTGCGTGAGGTCGCTTTGTTTTCTTGAGTCTATTGCTCTCAAGCCATCAATTCCCACCCTGTCCAAGAAGTATTTTAAGGGCTGAAGCTCAGACCTAAAATGTATCAATGATACTAGGAATTCTTGAGTTAATGCAGACTGTTCGGTTAGCGCTAATAGGTAGTGATAAGTTTCATGCATCCCCTGATAGTGCTCACGATGCTCCGAGTAAGCAGCCCATGCCGTGACCTGTGCCGCCGGTAAATTTTCATTATTCAATGCATCCACATTCGCACCACCTTCGACTAAGGCGACAACCAGCTCAAAGTCACCCCGGCGAGCAACACGATGAAGTAGCGTATTGCCTTCAGCATCAGCGATATTCACATCAGCATCCTTCTCAATAAGCATTTTAACTAACACAAGATCCCTTTCCTCAATTGCTCTTTCAAGTAAAGTCTTGCCAGCGTGATCTTTTGTATCAGGAGAAATAGTTTCAAGGAAGCGCTGTAATAAATAACGGCGTCGGCCTTCACCGATACCTCGATTAAATATGCTAAAGACAATGTGATTGCCGCCTGGCATCGTCATATTCACATCCATGCCTTTGTCGAGCATATAATTTAGTAACCAAGCGAATGCTTCGACGCTAGCTGACCGCGCGGCAAGCATGAGTGGATGATCAAGATTATTTTCTTTATCTTTATAAATTTCACTCAAATTCACACCTCGCTCTACTTTTTCACCGTGACGTTTAGTGAAGAAGATAAACTCCAATGCTTTAACATTATTTTTCAACGCAGCCCGTTGAACTAAGGTGATACCCTGGGCATCATGTGGTAATAGTTGGCGATGCTTATCACTAATATAATACAAGTGGTTTTTAAAAAAAGTGGATGATATTCTCAGGTAGCTAAGCCATGCTTCGGATTGTGAATCCATAGCTATCTGTTTAACCATTTGATGAGAAACATACTTGCCGTTATCACTATGACTCGCAATAAAAGCGCCATACTTTTCATGACGAACTTTATCAAATAATTCAAACTGACTATAGATAACGCAGCATTCTGCCAACAACCCTATCATCTCTAGTTTTGTTGAGTTAACTTGGCCATTTATAGCGTCAGGTTCGGCATCAATCATAGGATAAATATAGCGCTCTAATAATGCCACATCTGCATTTGCCACCATACTTTGTATAAAGTAATTTCGATAATGCTTATCTGCTTTAAGATCTTGAACTGTAGTTGTCTCATTAAGAAAAACTACTGGCTCCTCCATAGACTGTTTAGAAGCAGCAATATACTGCCCTAATAACTCGAGCAGCTCAGGTGACTCTGTTACCTGTACACTATGGTCTGCTAAAATCATTTTGATGTTCTTCACGAAAGCATCCAATGTTAACTTATAACCATGATATAACATGACTTGTCGTTGTAAGCGCCCAAAAACATTCGGACGAGGCTCTTGTAGCTTTCTGGCCACAGCATTCACTAATTCCATGATTCGCTGAAATTTCTCTTCAGCAATCAAGTTACTATGGCGTGCTGGATCACTGACATACTCATCAATGTTAATTACTTTGGCAGGCTTGCCCGCATGATACTCTTCTGTTGTTTGTACTGAACTCAAGATGCTATGAGCTATTTGCTCACATTGCTTTGCTGTTGGTCGCCCTGGATTATCACGGCCATCATTAGAGTTATAAAACCCTAACATACTCTCAGGACAATACGACGCGATGATATGGCTACCGGCCGTGATGGCATGGTACACATGATTATTATGTTGAAAGTATTCAAATAAGAACTTTCCTAATTTCTTCTTCGCAACTGACATATCTTCTTCCCAGACTACAATCTGGAAAGAACGTTCAGCATGAATAGATTCAAAGTAGGCACCTCGTGTTTGCTCGACATGGAGAACAGGAATGTCTTTGATGAAGCCAAGCATCTCTTGGACTTCAGGTGAACCTAAGTCTTCCGGGAGAGTAAATGTTCTATCACCAACAATGAATGATTTCTCATTATCCGCAAATTCCATGTTAACGAGAGCCTCTGTATTACGATCAAATGCCTTTATACGGCGGTCAATCTGCTCTTTATTGTCATGAGCATGGTCTCGCACGAACTTGTTGGTTAAGCCAAAACATACCCCACCGCCATTGAGAGGAGGAATATAACCCACACCACCGGCGGATTTCATGTATTTTTGGACATTAGGATTGTCGCTATAATTGCGATTGATAATATCGATCAAACGGTTCGCATGTTCAATCAGTCTGTTCTGAGGGGCTATTGGCATCATGGCTCAACTTCTCCTGTAATAGTTATAATCAAGTATAATCAAGAAAATGTGGGCGCATTTTACCGGGAAATTATTAACCTATTCTTAAAGATTTTGGCTAGCTTGCCTGCGGGGACTTATCTACCGAAGCCCGTAGAGCGTAGGCTGAAGCCCTTGGGGCGTAAACTTGACATCTATCGCGCACGCCCCTAGCATGGGCCCGATCACTAGAGGAAACCCCATGGATCTCGAAAATATCCGTTCGCTCGTCGCCGATGACATGCAAGCCGTTGATAATTTAATAAATCAACACTTAGCCTCCGATATCCTATTGATTGATCAATTAGGGCACTATATTACCCGTAGTGGCGGTAAACGGGTGCGCCCCATGCTGGTACTGTTGAGCGCGCGAGCCTTTGGTTATCAGGGCGACAAACATATCGATTTGGCCGCTATCACTGAATTCATTCACACTGCCACCCTGCTCCATGATGACGTTGTCGATGCTTCAGAATTACGCCGAGGCCATGAGACCGCCAATGCTATTTGGGGCAATGAAGCCAGTGTCTTGGTGGGAGACTTTCTCTTCTCCCGAGCCTTTCAGATGATGGCTAACGTGCAAAGCCTGCGAGTAATGGAGATCCTCGCCAATGCCTCGAATACCATTGCTGAGGGTGAAGTATTGCAATTGATGAATTGCCATAATCCTGAAACCACGACCGAGCAGTATATGGATGTTATCAAAGCCAAAACAGCCACCCTATTCGCCGCCGCCAGTCATTTAGGCGCGGTTATCAGCGAACAATCCATTGAAACCCAGCACGCTATGGCCCAATACGGTATGGCAATTGGTTGTGCATTTCAGTTGGTTGACGATGTCCTCGATTACAGCAGTGACGCTGAAACCTTGGGCAAAAACCTTGGTGACGATTTAGCAGAAGGCAAACCCACATTGCCATTGATCTATGCGATGCACAAAGGCTCTGAAGCTGAACGCGCGTTGATAGTTGCGGCTGTAAAGGCTGGCGACATCACTAAATTACCCGATATTCAGGCGGTCATTGCATCAACTCAAGCCATTGAATACACTTACGCAGCTGCCGAAAAACAAGTCGGTATGGCAAAACACGCCCTCACTGATGTGCCAGACTCAGCTTTCAAAGAAGCCTTGAGTGCCCTGGCAGATTTTACCTTGCGGCGGAAGTTTTAAGCATCAGAGTGTAGCCAAGCCTGGTAGAGCACTGTGTTCCAGAGGTACGGGTCGTAGGTTCAAATCCTGTCACTCTGGCCATTTTTTATCTTTATAATATCCATGAAAATCATAGTGTTATTCTGGCTGATAGCGAAGGATGTAATGCATTACAGATAAATCACGAAAAAGTCTGTAATGCATTACATGTTTTGTCTCGAACAAAAAATTCCGTTATGGTTGTTTGGGTTTGTCTATTGATGAGGGTATGAATCTTGCTTAAACGCTTTTTACTGACAAGCATAGTGATAATAGTTGGGCTACTGGCCTGCCTAGAAAGTTATGCCTATGTTCCCACTAGCAAAATCACCGGCGAATGGCACTCAAACCTGGGGGACGTACAAATCCAACAAAAAGGCCCTCGTTTTGCCGGTAAGCTAACGGTAGCAAATAAACCAGCGGTATTATTAGAAGGTTCTATCTACGGTCATCAAGCCCATTTTGTCAGTATCTATAACAATCGTGTCTATGGTAACGGGGCATTAACATTAAGCCATGATGGGAACCAATTGGATGGTAATTACTATAACCACCGAACCAAACATCATATCGCCTTTCACCTCAATCGCACCACCCCCATACATCTGGCAGATATCACAGGGGAATGGATGAGTAATCACGGCAAAATACGCTTATACCAACGAGGGCAACAAGTGACAGGCACTTGGCATCGCAGTGATGGTACCCACGGCAAATTAACCGGGCAATTACAGGGGCAGCAGTTGGATTTTCGTTGGCAGGTGAATCAACAGGCTTATGGCTATGGCAAATTACAGATAGAAAATAACAATCAACAAATGGGGGGCTTTGTTGTCGATAACGCCCAGCGACAACAAGCGTCGCTGGTGTTGCGACGCTAATAACTCGTGTTAGTCGTTTGCATTAGCAATTTGATGGATTTCTGCCTCTGTCGCACCAGTAATATCTTGGATAGTAGCAATGTCTGTGTGTTTTGTTAGTAGCCGCGTGACGATGGCTTTGAGGATTTCTAGCTTACCCTCTTGACGACCCTCTTGACGGCCTATTGCTAATCCCTCTTCATGGCCAATGCGTCTTAATTCTTCGTTTAAAACTTCACCTAAAGTCACCATATCGTACCTCCTAGCTTTGTGCGCCAAACTATGAACTTGTAGTAGCATTTGTTCTTTGTCATGGGCCTCAATACCCGACATTATATAGGATTTAATAATATCCTGAAGCCTATTGCTAATATTTTTGCCGTATTTATCCAATAAATTGACGACTTCCTCAATTGCCCGTATTGAATCTTTATCACGGCCAATATATTTCATTCGCCATCGAGTTCCCTTTGCCTTCCTCCTCAAAAAAACCTGCCGGTAAGGATGTTGAAGGATGTTACAGTCACCTGGGGACAGGTAATCTGCTATCAACCTTCGATTGCATCCCCACCAGCAGGGTGTCATAGTGAGCCATGGCCTTGATGCGTAAGCGTGTCAATGACAGGACTGATGGACGACCACTGTTTTGCACCTCACGCAGCCAAATGGACCAGCGTTGACAAACGGCGTGTTGAACCAAGGAGAACATTCAACCGCCACGGTGTGCGTTATATCTCAACGGAAACCGCTGCTAACTGGTTAACAATAACGCGACAACCAATCATTTAATGCATTTTCATTATATGCCCTAATGAATTTATAGCAAGGGTTTTTGAAATTTTTTTTCATATTAAGCAAAAAAACTTCCATTGGGTTGATGCATTCAGACATAGTTGGGTGTAGAATACCCACTCTAATTAACTGATGGACCACCTCCAAGGGGGAAACATGTCTGATTTAAGCAATATTTTACGAACCCTGATGAATGAAGTAGGGATCACCGTGACAGAACTGGCCCGACAGACTGATGTCGGACAACCCGTTATCCACCGTATGGCCTCTGGTGAAACCGATAACCCGAAAGTTGGCTCGTTGAGCCCAATTGCGAAGTTCTTCAATGTCTCAATCAGCCATTTGATCGGCGATGAGCCTTTACCAACTGACCGTGTTAGTGGTAGTCATAATCCCTACTACCGCAGCTGGAGCAAATTGCCCCTCCTCAATATGGAGCAAGCAACCTTATGGCCTCAACAAAAAATCTTTGAGACTGAGATTGCAACGTATGTTTCAACGGAAGCTAATGTCAGCGAAAACGCATTTGCTATTCGTCTCGAAGACAACACGATGGAACCACGCTTCCCTGCGGGTACGATCCTTATTATTGAACCGAATCTACAACCAACGAACAATGATTTTGCGGCTGTTAATATCAAGGGCCAAGGCAAAGTTCAATTTAAGCAAGTTCAGTTTGACGGTGAAGAACTTTACCTCAAGGCACTGAATCCTGACTTTGAAACGAAACGCGTCACTGAAAGTTACCATTTCTGCGGCGTTATGGTGCAAGCATTAGCAGAGTACTATCAAGATCGCTTACCACAGCGTGAAACCCCTCTGTTCATGCACAAACCACCCGTTAAAAAACGCAAAGAAAAAGAAGCCTCCGAAGCTTAAGCATCACATCTTGTTGATTGAGCCAGCCATAAGCCGGCTCAATCATGAGATACATGTTGCCAAGAGCCGGGATGCTCTTTTGATCGTAAATAGGATCGAAATATGCAACATACCATTCTTGAAGGGATCTTAATCTTACTAACCTGCGCGGTGATGATCACCACGCTGTTTCGTCGCCTGCATTTGTCACCAGTCCTCGGTTATCTAGCCGTTGGTATGCTCACTGGTCCCTTCGGCTTTGCCCTCATCAATAACCCAGACTATAGCCATAACTTGGCAGAGTTCGGCGTTGTATTCTTGATGTTCACTATCGGCCTTGAATTCTCCCTCGCCAAGCTGATTGCTATGCGGCGTATTGTATTGGGCTTAGGGGGGTTGCAAGTAGCGATAACAACGCTCATTGCCATGGGTGTTGCCCTACTCCTTGGTGAAAACGTCGCTGGGGCTTTAGTCATCGGTGGTGTTATCACCATGTCCTCCACGGCCATCTGCATTAAGACCTTAACGGATCAACTTGAAATTAATACCCCCCACGGCAACAACGCTGTCGGCATTTTATTATTCCAAGACATTGCCGTGATCCCATTTTTGATATTGGTACCGAGCCTTGGTGCTGGCGGTGATTCTGCTGCAGTCTTAATGCCTCTGGTCATTGCTTTTATCAAAGCTAGCCTGGTAATGGTATTTATCCTCATTGCCGGACGCTGGTTGCTACGACCACTCTTTATCGAAATCGCTGCCACCCGCTCTTTGGAATTGTTTACCCTGACCATACTTTTAGTTACCCTAGGCGCCGCTTGGCTCACAGAGTCAATGGGACTGTCATTAGCCTTAGGTGCATTCTTAGCAGGGATGATGTTAGGTGAAACTAAATTCCGCCATCAAATTGAAATCGAGATACGCCCATTCCGCGATGTATTGTTAGGCTTATTCTTTATTACCGTGGGTATGATGCTCAATGTGCAAACCTTACCGTCATTATGGCTCGAAGTCTTAGGCTTGTTTTTTATTATCATCGTCCTCAAAACCGTTATCATTGCATTGCTGAGTTTATTATTCAAAGCCGATAAAGCTACCGCATTACGTACCGGTTTAGTGCTTGCCCAAGGTGGTGAGTTTGGTTTTGCTTTGCTCACTATCGCCATTGCCAGTGAAGTATTATCCCCTGAGCAAACTCAGGCAGTACTAGGGGCATTAATCTTCAGTATGGCTGCATCGCCCTTGTTGATTCGCTACAATGAGCAAATCAGCCGCTGGCTATTACCCACCGCTAGCAAAATTTGCCAAGAAACCCAAACGCAAGATATCGAGAATGAAGCTAAAGGCTTAAGCAAACACGTGATCATTTGCGGTTATGGTCGTGTGGGACAGAACATTACCCGCTTCCTTGAAACGGAGGGCTTTGAATACATTGCTTTGGACTTGGATCCATTGCGCGTACAAAGCGCACAATTAGCCGGGGAGCGTGTGAGTTATGGTGACTCTTCTCATCTTGGGATCTTAAAAGCCGCCGGACTTGAGCGAGCCCATGCTCTAATTATTAGTTTTGAAGATATTCATGCAACGATGAAGATCTTACCGCAAGTGCGGGAAGAATTGCCTAACTTGCCGATATTGGTACGTACCCGTGATGATGCGCAGTTAAAGCACTTACAACAACTGGGGGCAACAGAAGTCGTGCCCGAGACGCTCGAGGCCAGTCTCATGTTAGCATTCCATGTGCTCGTATTGATGGGTGTACCTGCCAGCCGCGCCATGCACCGTATTCGGGGGATCCGTAAAAATCGTTATAACCTTCTCCAGCAAGTGTTTCCCAGTCATGAGCTTGAAGATCTCGAAAGTGACGAAAGCTTCAAAGAGCACTTGCATGTGGTAAATTTACACGATAATGCCTATGCCATCGGCAAAAAGCTCGGTGAATTTCATTTGGAGACAAAAGATATAACCGTCACCGCCGTGCGCCGTGGTTGTATCCGAGGACCTGAGCCGGAGCCAGACACTCAATTACGGGCTGGAGACGTGCTAGTTCTGTACGGCTCACCCGCCAATCTCGAAGCATCAGAACGCTTATTACTTGATGGCGGCGATACAGCTGAAAGCTAGCGCCGCTTCATCAAAAAGAATCCTGCACCGGCAAAAACCAAAGTTGGTATGATAGCCGCTAAGAACGGCGGAAATTGGTATACCAAACTGAATGGCCCAAAGAATTGATTAAGGATATAAAAACCAAAACCAACAATTACCCCCGAGAAGATCCGCAAGCCCATAGTCGCTGTACGCAACGGCCCAAAAATAAATGGCAAGGCTAATAGCATCATCACACAAGTCGACAATGGCTGAATGATCCGTTGCCAAAACTGCAACGAAAATTTTGCCGTGTTTAAATTATTCTGTTTGTTATATTTAATCACTGAATAAAGCTTATTGAGAGGCATTTCGTCTGGCTCAACCTGGGCCACCTTAAGAATCGTCGGGTTTAATTGCATATCCCAAATCGCATTGTCTTCATGGTTAGTGGTGACTTGTTGTCGACCGATAATACTTTCGGCAATATCTTTCATTCGCCATTGTTTACCCTGGTATACCGCTGATTGCGCATGACTAGCCCGGGTCATGCGATGCTGGTCATCCAATTGGTAGCGCGTTATCCCAGCAAGCTCGCCACCTGAGAAGACTGTATCGATATGGATAAAACTATTACTGTCCCGTAACCAAATCCCGTGCTGGGTTGCGAGGGCCTGGCCGCCACTTTTGGCGACGGCTTTGTTACTGTCTGCACGATACAATAATCGCGGCCCAAAAAATTCTCCCGCCAATGTAACAACAAATACCATGATCAAAATACCATACAGCACAGCGCGACTGATCTGGGTGATTGACATTCCCGCACCTCGCATCACGATTAACTCGCTATTTGAGGCTAAGAGACCTAAGCCAATCAATCCGCCGATCAAACCCGCCATAGGGAAAAAAGTATAAACATCCGTCGGCACCAGCAGTACGACATAATAAAGGGCTTCAGTCATGTTATAGGCCCCTTTGCCCACATCATTGAATTCCCCGACAAGACGGATAAAAAAGTCCATTGCCACAATAACCGCGACCACTAACAATGTAGTGCCAATGATAGTACGGGCGATATAATTATCGAGGATCTTCATGATGAGCGTCTCCAAAGACCGTGCCAACGACTACGCCACTTAGCCCAAGTATGGCCGTCAATCAAACACAACAGAGCAACCAATAATAAGGCTCCATGTAACCACCACAAACCAACATACCGGGGCACAATCCCGTCTTCTAACCAGTCTCTTGCGACAAACAGCATATTGGCGTACACCGTATATAAAAGAATTGCCGGCAGCAACTGGGCAAAACGTCCTTGACGTGGCTTAACCCGACTAAGAGCCACTCCTAATAAGGTTAAAATAGGAATAGAAAGAGGCATCGATAGGCGCCATTGAAATTCAGCTGCAGCACGGGAGCTTGTTTCGTATTGTTTGAGTAATTCCTTAGTTGATGCGGTGGAAAAACGCTGCTTGGTTTGCGGTGCTTGCGAATCGGTACGTAAACCGTACTTCCTGAACTTAATGATCTTAAATTCTTTCCCACCGGGCTCGCCATCGTAACGATACCCATCTTGGGCCACGATAAAATTATCCCCGGTTGCAGGATCTGTTTCCTGATGTGCTGAAGCTGCGGTCGCCACATTCCAATGCTCAGGCGCATCGGGGGTTTTCTTTTTGTCCCTAAGCGCAACGAAGACATTCTCGACTTCGCCTTTATCATGATCGATATCTTCGAGATAAAACACCATGCGCCCGCCGCCAGCAATTTGAAAGCGCCCTGGCATGACAGTTTGAATAATTTGGTCAGCCTGGGATAAATTCTTGAGATGGGCTTCGTAATTCAACAAACGTGGGGTGACAAAGAAATTCAGCACCGCCACTAGCACGAACACAACAATAGATAACAACAAGGAATAGTTGATTAATTGTTTACGGCTAAAACCACAAGCACTCAAGACGGTCATTTCATTGTCAACGTACAAACGGCCGTAGGACATCATCAAAGCGATGAAGAACCCCAAGGGCAAGAGCAAGCCAAAGAGGTATGGTATCTGGAGTGCGAGCATTTTGACCACTACGGCAGTGCCCATTTTGCCCGCAGCAGCTCTGCTTAAATAGCGAACAAGTTGGTTGCTGAGAAAGATCAAAACCAAAACACCTGAAACTACCGCTAGGGTTGTGTAGATTTCTTTAGCAAAATAGCGAAATATGAGCACAATCGGTCCACTATAACAATCACATTGAGACAAAATAATGGTATAATTCAGGCCTTTTATTAAAGCGCCCATTATACGGCGTCTGTTGGCCATTATAAGCTATCGTGGCTGTTCAGCAACTATCCGCTGAACAATTCTATCAGACCCAACATTGCGCTTTACAAAAAATGACTAACAATCCGTCGAACCATTGAGGAGACACTATGAAATTTACAATTAAAGAACTTGATTTAACCCAACAAAAAACCGATTGCCTCATGCTCGCCGCATTCGAAAAACAGAAATTAGCCCCTCACACTGCCCATATCGACAAAGTCAGCAAAAAACATTTATCCGATATCCTCAAAGATGGTGATTTCAGCGGCAAGCCCGGCGAAACTTTAATCTTGCACAAAGTCCCTGGCATTGCTGCCACTCGGGTATTGCTAGTTGGCTTCGGTAAAGAAAAAGACCTAACCCCGAAAGCCTACAAAAAAGCCCTCGAGAATGCCCTCAAACACATCCACAACACCAAAGCAAAAGATGCCGTGTGCTGCCTACAAGACGTTATTATCAAAGACAAAGACCTGGCCTGGAAAGTCCGTCAAGCAGCCATCGTTGCCGGCAATGCCTATTATCGTTGCGATGTATTAAAAACCGAAAAAGACACTGTTGATATGCAAACCCTGTGCTTTGCTGTTAATGGCAAAAGCGATCAAAAAGCCGCAAAAGCTGCCGCCAAAGAAGGCCACGCCATTGCCAGCGGCATGAATTACAGCAAGAACTTAGGTGACTTGCCTGGTAACATTTGCACGCCCACCTATTTTGCCAAACAAGCCCGGGAGCTCGCGAAAAAACACGCCAAGCTTAGCACGAAAGTTCTTAGCGAAGCCGAGATGATAAAACTCGGCATGGGCGCCTTCATGGCGGTGGCCCAAGGCAGCCAAGAGCCTGCCAAGATGATTATCATGGAATACAAAGGCAGCAAAAAAGCGTCCGACAAGCCGACTGTCTTAGTCGGTAAAGGCATCACTTTTGATAGCGGGGGTATTTCCATTAAGCCCAGCAGCGGTATGGAAGAAATGAAATACGACATGATGGGTGCAGCAACTGTCTTTGGTGTTATAGTAGCCGCCGTGGAAATGCAATTGCCTATTAACTTAGTGGGTATCATTGCCAGTGCTGAGAACATGCCTGGCGGAAAAGCAACACGTCCAGGTGATATTGTCACCTCACTCTCCGGCCAAACCGTTGAAATTCTAAATACCGATGCTGAAGGCCGCCTAGTGTTATGCGATGCTTTAACTTACAGTGAACGCTACAAACCAAAAGCCATCATTGATATTGCCACCTTAACCGGAGCCATGGTGGTCGGATTAGGTTCTTATAACACTGGCTTATTGGGTAACGATGACAAACTCATCAAAGCCCTCGTAGCTGCTGGTGAAGAAACATTAGATACTGCTTGGCATATGCCCATGAGCGAAGAATACGATGCCGAACTGGATAGCAAGTTTGCTGACATGGCGAATATTGGTAGCCGTTGGGGCGGTGGTATTACCGCAGCCTGCTACCTTGGTCGCTTCATGAAAAAACAAAAATGGGCGCACTTAGATGTGGCTGGTACGGCATGGCGCATTGGTAACGAGAAAGGCGCCAGTGGCCGGCCAATTCCTTTGTTAGTTGAGTACATCCTCAAGCATGGATAATTAAGGACAAACGATGACACGGGTTGATTTTTATTTATTGACAGAAATCTCTGAAATGGGACGTCAGCATTATGCCTGTCGTCTCATCGAGAAAGCCTATCATCATCAACACCGTGTCTATGTTTATTGTGATGACAAAGCCCAAGCCCACAGTATTGATGAATTGCTTTGGACCTTTCGTGATGACAGTTTTGTACCCCACAATATCCAAGGCGAAGGGCCCAATGCTCCACCAGCAGTACAAGTGGGATTTAACCCGCCACAAGGCTTCAATGATATTTTAGTGAACCTCAGTCAGCGTAGCGAGGATTTTTTCGCTAAATTCAAACGCGTCATTGAGCTTGTTCCCAATGAGGACAATGCCAAAAACCTAGCCCGTGAACATTACAAGTATTATCGTGCTCATGGCTTCGAATTACATTCACATGATTTAACCAAAACCACAACAACACAGTGATTAATGATGGATAAGACTTACGACCCCAATGCTATTGAACAAAAACACTATGATTGCTGGGAGCAAGAGCGTGCCTTTGCCCCTAGCGGCAATGGCAACCCCTATTGCATAATGATCCCACCACCCAATGTGACGGGCAGTTTACACATGGGGCATGGCTTCCAGGACTCTATCATGGATGCCTTAATCCGTTATCAACGCATGCGCGGGCGCAATACCTTATGGCAAGGTGGATCTGACCATGCTGGTATCGCCACGCAAATGGTGGTGGAGCGACAATTGGCCCAGCAAGGCAAATCCCGTCACGATTTAGGCCGTGAAGCTTTTGTCGACCAAGTCTGGCAATGGAAACATGAATCTGGCGATAGAATTAGCAAACAATTACGCCGTTTAGGGGCATCCATTGATTGGCAGCGGGAGCGCTTCACCATGGATGAAGGTATGTCTGCAGCCGTACAAAAAGTCTTTATTGATTTGTATGACGAAGGCTTAATTTACCGCGGTCAACGCTTAGTGAATTGGGATCCCAAACTGCACACGGCAGTGTCAGATTTGGAAGTCGTCAACCAAGACGAAAATGGCCACCTCTGGCATATCCGTTATCCCATATCTGATAGTGGCGACTACCTCGTTGTAGCGACGACCCGTCCTGAAACCATGCTTGGTGATACGGCGGTTGCCGTTCACCCGGATGATGCCCGCTATCAACATTTAGTGGGTAAAACTATCAAACTGCCTCTCGGTGACCGTAAAATTCCTATTGTTGCTGACACCTATGTGGATCAAGAATTTGGTAGTGGCTGTGTCAAAATCACCCCGGCTCATGATTTCAATGACTACGATTTGGGTAAACGTCATGACTTACCCATGATTAACATCTTCACCATTGAAGCAAAACTCAATGACGCCGTGCCCGAAGCTTACCGTGGCCTCGACCGTTATGAGGCGCGCAAACAAATTGTCGCTGATCTCAAAGAACTCGGCTTGCTCGAGAAGATTGACGACCATAAGCTCACCGTCCCCCGTGGCGACCGCTCTGGTGTGGCATTAGAGCCCTACCTCACTAATCAATGGTTTGTAAAAACAAAACCGTTGGCACAACCAGCCATCCATGCCGTCGAGAAAGGTGACATTACATTCACGCCCGAGAATTGGACCAAGACCTATTACCAGTGGATGTATAACATCGAAGACTGGTGTATCAGCCGCCAATTATGGTGGGGACACCGTATTCCCGCCTGGTATGATGCGGATGGCAATATTTATGTGGCTGAAACGGAACAAGCCGCACGGGACAAATACCAACTCGCCGCTGATGTTAGCCTTACTCAAGACAATGACGTCTTAGATACCTGGTTTTCTTCCGCACTCTGGCCCTTTTCAACCTTAGGTTGGCCAGAACAAACCGATGACTTACAAGCCTTCTACCCCACCAGTGTACTGGTCACCGGATTTGATATTATTTTCTTTTGGGTTGCACGGATGATCATGATGGGCTTGAAGTTCACTGGCAAAGCGCCCTTCAAAGAAGTCTATTTCACCGGCCTCATTCGCGATCACAACGGCCACAAAATGTCGAAGAGTAAAGGCAACGTCATTGATCCGCTTGATTTGATTGATGGTATCGACCTTGAAAACTTAGTCGAGAAACGCACCCGAGGTCTCATGCAACCGGAGATGGCGCAACAGATTGAGAAAGCAACCCGCAAAGAATTCCCTGAAGGCATTAATGCCCATGGCACTGATGCAGTGCGCTTTACCTATTGTGCGCTGGCTTCCACCGGCCGTGATATCCGTTTTGATATCAGCCGTCTGGAAGGTTATCGTAACTTTTGTAATAAGATCTGGAATGCCGCGCGCTTTGTATTGATGAATTGTGAAGGGCAAGATACTGGTGTTAACAGTAACGAACTTGAATTCAGTCTTGCGGACCGTTGGATCCAATCCCGCCTACAAAGCACCATCGAGCAAGTCCATGGCCATTTTGCCAATTATCGTTTTGATTTACTGTGCCAGGCCCTTTATGAATTCATCTGGAATGAATATTGCGATTGGTATTTAGAATTATCCAAACCCGTCATGACCGGTAATAGTACTGATGCGCAAAAGCGTGGCACCCGTTATACCCTGGTGACGGTTCTAGAATCTTGGTTACGCTTGCTACACCCCATTATGCCTTTTATCACAGAAGAGATTTGGCAACGGGTAGCGCCACTTGCAGGCAAGTCTGGTAATACTATTATGTGTCAAGCCTATCCGGACTATGAGGCAGACCGGGTTGATGCGGCTGCAGTCGCCGATATTGAATGGCTCAAAGCCGTTATCATTGGTATTCGTAATATCCGCGGTGAAATGAATATCGCGCCGAACAAAGCCTTGAGCATTCTACTCCACAGAGGTGATGAGAGTGACAAAGGGCGTCTGACTAGCAACGAAGCTTTCTTAATGAGCCTAGCAAAACTGGATGATATCACCTGGCATGACGCAAATGCAGAATTACCACCATCAGCGACAGCCTTGGTAGGTGAATTAGAGATCCATGTACCAATGGCCGACTTGATCGACAAATCCGCCGAACTCGAACGCTTAGGCAAAGAAGTAGCCAAGCTCGAGAAAGACTTGCAGCGCTCACAACAAAAACTCAGCAACGAAAGCTTTGTCGCTAAAGCCCCTGCAGAGGTGGTAGAAAAAGAACAAGCTCGCGTTGCCGAGATGGAAAATACTATCGGCAAGCTCCAATCCCAAATCCAGCGGATTGAGGGTTTGTAAAAATGCCCCGCCATTCCCCCGGGCAAGCACTCCGGAATGCAGTACTGAGTGTGTGTTGCCCGGGATCTTTCATCGTCTGCAAACTCTCAAACGAAACTCTCATAGCAAAGTCCAATATAATCAATGGATTACTGGTTGACTGTTTATCTTTTAAAGTAAAACGGTTATTCTTGCATCTTGTGGACGATCATCAGCTTCCTTGCTTCAAGCACATAGACCAGTCAAAAATTAATTTGGGCATAGGAAAGCGCACGATAGGTAAAGGTGGGCATTACATCAAGAAATATATGCTTGCTGTACCTAAAATCAGTGGTGAATACTATGAGGATTTTACTGATGTTTGACCAAAAATTTATTGATCAAGTCCGACTACTTCTACAATGTCTCCCTGCCATCGCAAATCAGTCAGAATTTGCCATCAAAGGAGGGACTGCCATTAACTTATTTATACAAGACTTGCCACGATTAAGCGTTGACATTGATTTAACATTCATAAATGGACAACTAGGAAGGAGTCAAAGCTTAGAAGCGATCGATAAAGGACTACGCACTCTATCCCAAGCGATACAAGAAAAAAATCAACAAACAACAATAAACCAATCTCTCAGTGAAAATGAACGATTATTTTTAATCTCACTAAAGCAAGGCGCCCCTAACTTCAAGCTTTTACCATTTGATAATGTGGCGGAACTCCCAGCCATTAAATGGAAGCTCCTCAACATCCAAAAAATGGATAAAACCAAACACCGAGAGATGCTTCGACGACTAGAAACACTCTTGACGTAATGACGTCCTTAGTTTTTCTACGGAGAGTAATAACGGTCTAATAAAGAATATGACTTCGATTAATCAACAAGTTAGCTCCGCTTGCATGATCAAGCCAGAATATATTCTATACTAACGAGTAATCCTCTAAATAAGGTAGAAAGCTATGAATATAAGAAAATTAATCTCTGTTGTCATCCTTAGTAGCGCCGGTCTTTTTGGCATTGTGCAATTAAGCTCTGCAGCAAGTCATGAAGAAAGCTGCGACAATGATGTCAAGGAAATGAAACAACAAATTGAAAATTATGATCTCGTAACAGCTAGACATGGTTGTAAAGTGAATAAACTAATCGGGACAGCTAATCAAAATAAGGATATGTGCACAAATACCTGTGCTAATCACTGGAACCAGTATAATTGTCAGTGGGTCCTTGGTAACTGGGGCAAGACTCTAGCGTGTAATTAGTAGTGCCACATAGTTTGCGAAAACATAATGGATAAGGCACAAATAGTAACATCTCTGCGCGCTGATCACTATTACCCCTAAACTGCCGCCTGCCTATCCTCGATAAAGATCTGCGTATAGTAGATCCAGCCTTTCTCGTCTTGGGCGACACCAATGCCGGTGAGATTATAATGACCTTCAATGTTACTCTTATGGCCAGGGCTCTTTAGCCACTCTTCAACCACGTGGTGGGGGGAGGATTTATAAATCGCGACATTCTCAGCACCGCCACCGAATTCTGTGACATGGTTTTGAATATGCGCTACTCGCTTATCAAAGTCTTGATGCCCTACTGGCATCTTGTGGGCAGCCATGTCGTTACTGTGCTGCTTGGCTTGATAGGTGATAGCTGAATTGAGTTTCAGCGGATTGAGTCCTTTAGATTTGCGGTATTGGTTCACTTCCGTTAATACCATTTGCTGGTATTGATTTTTTTGATCGGTTGTTAGTATGGGAACTGTAGCGAAACTTGAGATAGGTAAAAAAACTAATACCGAAAGAATAATCGGCAAATACATACGTGTGTTCATGAGATTTCCTTAAAATAATTTTAGGAAATCATTTTACCCCAATGAGAACACACAAGATACAGTCCAAACTGTCGTAGGAGTGACTGGTCAATACAGTTACAAGTATATTTATGATACTTAATCCATTAAGTATCATTGTATTCAGAGGATAAAACTAGCGACGACGGCCTAAACCGACAGTAGCACTCGGTGCAGCATCTGGCGCTTGAGGTGTAGCATCTGGCGCTTGAGGTGCAGCATCTGGCGCTTGAGGTGTTGGCGCTTGAGGTGTAGGCTTATGTGCATGTTGATTAAGTAAATCAACAATCTGTTGATGACGATTTGCTTGTGCAATTTCTAATGCGGTTATGCCATGCTCATTTTTTAGAGTTATATCGGCACCAGCATCAAGCAGCAATCTACACGCTTGAACCCTACCAAACTCCGCAACGCAATGCAATGCTGTTGAACCGTTATTTGAATATTTCAACTTTTCGCGGCGATTAACATCAGCTCCCGCCTTAATTAACTCATCAACAACTGGGAGTTGGTTTGTGAAACATGCATGCATAATGAGTGGGAACCCTTCAAGCTGCATATTAACATCAAGTCCTTGCTGGATAAACTCCCTGAGCACTGGCGTGTTACCAAAAATGACGGCAGCATTGACGAGGTCAGGATCCAGAGTACCCTCTGTAGATCTAACAGTAGCACAACGATTCTTCAGTGCCGCATAAGCATCATGGTGCTTGAACTGAATTGCAATTTGGATTGGTGAACCTATCCTATCTATAACCACCGTCATATCAACATCTAACTCTGCTAATGCTTCAAATTCAGCTTCTGGTTGATTCAGCATTGCTGCAAGATGCGCAAAGTTAAAAATATCTATATTCTCAGACTTAACAACAACACTATCAGACAACGTTCTATAAACAAAATTCTTCACCAGTTGATGGACACAAAAGCCGGCCCACATTAAGCCGGATAATCCATTTATATCACATGTTGTCAGCAATGCTTGCTTAAGTTTTTCAATTCCATATTTCTTTTTATACGCCTCTAACCACCTAACATCGCCATCTTTGATAGCTGTGAACAAATTCATTTCGTCTTTAGTGAATGACCTGCTTGAAACTATCTTACACGAAACAGGATCTATTTCTTGAACAATATAGTCGTTTTCATAGGCGGTTTGATAGAGGGCTTTGAAGTCCGCATTCGTAGTCTCAGCGTATGAATTATAAAAAGCTGGAAAATGCGTTTTGAGCTTTTGACGCCAAAACTCCGTTGGATCCGCGAATTCACGCTGATCCGTTGATGTGCCATTAGGCGCCTGAGTATCGTATCGCTCGCGAAAATAATCGGTAATCCTTTTATGTAGAACTCTGTTTTTATTTTCTAAGAACATGATTTACCTGCCTTTTTATTCATATACTGTTCAAAAGTGGGGAGGATGCTACAGGAATTAGCTTAAGGTAATATTAACTAATTATTAACCAGTTGCCTATCAATGCTCCCGCGTCGCTAAGAAGCGAATGTCTGGCCAACGCTCGATAGTGAGGTTTAAATTCACCATACTGGGGGCGATATAGGTCAGATTGTCCGCGCCATCCAAGGCTAGATTTAAATGGGCTTTTTTCTTAAACTCCTCAAGCATCTTCGCATCATCACATTCCACCCAACGGGCTGTGGCGACTGATACATTCTCATAACTGCAATCCACATTGTATTCATGTTTCAAGCGATGCACGACTACATCAAATTGAAGAATACCCACTGCTCCTAGAATCAAATCATTATTGGCCAAAGGGCGAAACACTTGAGTAGCCCCTTCTTCGGAGAGTTGAATTAAGCCTTTTTGTAAGGCTTTTAACTTCAAGGGATCTTTTAGTTGCACCCGGCGAAAGAGTTCCGGCGCAAAGTAGGGAATGCCAATATACTTAAGCTCTTCACCCACCGTAAAGGTATCACCGATTTGGATGGTACCGTGGTTGTGGATACCAATGATATCCCCAGAGAATGCTTCATCCACATGGCTCCTATCCCCTGCCATAAAGGTCAATGCATTACGCAGTTGAATATCACGACCAATGCGGCAGTGTCGTACTTTCATGCCATTGCTGTATTTACCCGAACAAATCCGCAAAAACGCCATCCTATCACGATGGGCGGGATCCATATTGGCTTGGATCTTAAAGACGAAGCCGGTGAACTTTTCTTCAGTAGCGTCAACCATGCGGGTTTTGGTTTCTCGTGATAGTGGTTTTGGTGAATAGTCAACGAAGGCATTCAATAATTCACGAATACCGAAGTTATTAATAGCACTACCGAAGAATACGGGGGTTTGTTTGCCGGCGAGATAATCATCGATAGAAAACTCTGCACAGGCACCTTTGACAAGTTCAATTTCTTCCCGTAATTCAGCCGCCATGTCACCGAATAACTCATCAATCTTGGGATTGTCTAAGCCCTCAATGCGCGCAGCATCTTGGACTTCAGAACTCTTACCGGGCTCATACAGATAAACGGCATCTTCATACAAATGATAAACCCCTTTAAATTCACGTTCCATACCAATAGGCCACGTCATGGGAGCACACTGAATATCGAGAACATCTTCAATTTCATCGAGCAAATCAATGGGTTCACGGCTATCGCGGTCAAGTTTGTTAATAAAGGTCATGATAGGCGTGTCACGTAAGCGACACACTTCTAATAGTTTAATGGTACGTGACTCAACCCCTTTTACCGCGTCAATCACCATTAAGGCAGAATCCACTGCCGTTAGCGTGCGATAGGTATCTTCAGAAAAGTCTTCATGCCCTGGGGTATCTAACAAATTCACGATGCGATCTTTATAAGGGAACTGCATGACCGAGGTCGTCACAGAAATCCCCCGCTGCTTCTCCAACTCCATCCAATCTGAGGTTGCATGGCGCGCAGCTTTGCGTCCCTTGACGGTGCCTGCCATGGAGATAGCACCACCAAATAACAGCAACTTCTCGGTTAACGTGGTCTTACCCGCATCCGGGTGAGAAATGATGGCAAAACTGCGGCGGATATCTATTTGTTCAGTTAAATCAGTCATATCAGGTATTCAATGTTTTTGTTAACAATAATGCATCTTCCCGGCCGGTCTCGGCCGTGTAATAATCCTTGCGCTCACCAACGATGGCAAAGCCCATGGATTGATACAGTGTCACCGCCGGCAGACTAGACTTGCGTACTTCTAACAACATGGTTTTACAACCCGCAGCTTCAGCTTCATCAATGGCATAAGCCAAGAATTGACGCCCTAAGCCCTGCCTACGCTTGTCTGGATGCACGGCGAAATTCATCACATGGCACTCATCCACGACGGTTGAAGTGATCAAGTAACCGAGAAATTCCCCCGCATCTTCCATCACCACACATTGGTACATCGGTACGCCCAAGCAGTCACGGAAAATTTGTTCAGTCCAGGGCTCAAAATAAGATGCCGTCTCGGTTTCTAAGACGGCATCTAGATCAGTTTCAAGCATTGCCCGGACTGTGGCAACCATTAGCTTAACCTGCTTCTTTGAGCTTTTTTGGTTTTTTGGGCATGTACAAATCAGTAATTGTGCCTTCGAAGATTTCCGTTGCCATAGCAACTGACTCAGACAAGGTCGGATGTGGGTGGATAGTTAAAGCGATATCTTCCGCATCACAACCCATCTCGATTGCCAAGCTAATTTCAGAAATCAACTCACCGGCATTAGGGCCAACGATACCCGCACCGATCACACGATTCGTGTCTTCATCAAAAATCACTTTGGTTAAGCCTTCAGTACGGTTATTACTCAAGGCACGGCCACTGGCCATCCACGGGAAGGTACCCGTACCGTAATTAATCCCCTGCTCTTTGGCTTGGGTTTCGGTAACACCGGTCCAGGCCACTTCTGGATCCGTATAAGCCACAGAAGGAATGCATTTTGGATCAAAGAAGTGGTTTTTGTCGGCAATAACTTCAGCGGCCACACGACCTTCCGCCACGGCTTTGTGAGCTAACATTGGTTGGCCAACCACATCACCGATTGCAAAGATATGGGGCACGTTAGTCCGCATTTGTTTATCAACCGCAATGAAGCCACGCTCATCAACATTGATGCCGGCTTTTTCTGCATCGATCAACTTACCATTGGGTGCACGACCTACTGAGGCAAGAATACGGTCATAGCGCTGAGGTTCAGCAGGGGCATTTTTCCCTTCAAAGGTTACCCACAAGCCATCAGGCTTCGCTTCAACCGCAGTGACTTTGGTCTCGAGCATAATGCTTTCGTATTGTTTAGACACAAATTTGTGAAATGGCTTAATCAAGTCTTTATCAGCACCAGGCATTAGACTATCCATTAATTCCACAACGGAAATCTTAGCCCCTAGAGCACGATACACGGTCGCCATTTCAAGACCGATAATACCACCACCGAGTACCAACATATTACAATTGGTATCTTCTAAATTTAGTGCGCCGGTAGAATCCATAATGCGAGGATCATCGGGTAAAAATGGCAAACTGATAGGCTTAGAGCCCACAGCAACGATGACATTGTCAAAGCTGACCGTTTTAACCCCTGCATCGGTTTCCACGGCAATCGTCTTATCAGAAGTAAATTTACCGTAGCCTTTAAGGATAGTGACTTTACGTTGTTTCGCGAGGGCTTTTAAACCACCCGTCAATTTGGTAATGATAGAGTCTTTCCAACTCACTAATTTTTTGGTGTCCACTGTTGGCTTAGCAAAGCTTATTCCATGGGCGGACATATCTTCGGCTTCGTCAATGACTTTCGCTGCATGTAATAGCGCCTTGGAAGGAATACAACCCACATTCAAACACACGCCACCGATGTTATCGAAGCGCTCGATGAGAATAACTTTTTTGCCTAAATCAGCGGCACGGAATGCTGCTGTGTAACCGCCGGGGCCACTGCCAAGAACGACGACTTCAGTTTCTAAATCTGCCATGTTAACTCCTATCTATATTAGTTCGTTTAAAATAATCCAGCAATAGAACTTGCCAAGCCTTTTTCAAGGTAAGGTTGTGCTTCGCTAAACTTCAAATTCATCTTATCCGCACTGCTGATAATCTTAGTGCGGTATTGTTTCCAATGACTATTATTACTAGCCTTGGTGGTAGTGGTTCCGCTCGTACCCTGGGCCAATTCTTGTTTGGTCTCTTCATGTACCACGGTGTCGCTGCGCTCAGAAATTTGTACATCTGTCACGAGACTATAGCCAATGTCTTTAAACACTGCATCTGCTACTGTACCAACAACGGCACCAGCAATGGCAGCACCCGCTATATCAGCACCGCTACCGCCGGTCGCACCAGAGATTGCAGCCCCTGCAACACCGCCGCCGACAGCACCATCAACGGCCATATCAGCGCCATTGGGTTCAACTTTACCGGCCCGTAAGATATTGGCTTGTAAAATATAATGCGCTTTGTTCGGATCATTTGTCACTTTGTAGCCTTTGGCTTGTAAATCTGACACTAAGAAATGCTCAATATTCACGTCTTGTTTGTCTGACGTATTATGGAGCTTTAAGTAGACGACTTTTTGATTAGGTGCGACCGGCGGCAAAAAGATACTGTCACTCATGTTGGTTTTCACATCCAACGATTGTTTATTGAGCGCCGTTTGAGTTGCCATACAGCCGGTTAATAATACACTGACTATGACTGGGGTTAACAGCCATCGAGTTCTCTTTATTATCATCATAGTGACCTCTCGTTATAATAATTATCACATTAACAATGTTCTGATTTCTGACAGTACACTGACTAAGCGCCGACTAAAGCGTGCCCCTTCAGCCCCGTCGATAACACGATGGTCATAGGACAAAGAGAGTGGCAACATTAAGCGTGGCACAAATTCACCGTCTTTGAAGACTGGCTTCATAGCAGATTTTGACACCCCCAAAATTGCCACATCCGGTGCATTAACGATAGGCGTAAATGCGGTACCGCCAATACCACCTAAGCTTGAAATGGTAAAGCAACTGCCTTGCATTTCTTTTAATGACAAACCAGTGGTGCGGGCTTTTTCGCTAATCTCGCCCAGTTCTTTCGCTAATTGCATTAAGTCTTTCTGATCCACGTCACGAATAACGGGAACCACTAAACCATCGGGCGTATCCACCGCGACACCGATATGGAAGTATTTTTTGAGAATTAAATTCTCGCCACTCGGATCAAGGGAGGCATTAAATGTCGGATGATCTTTCAAGGCGGCTACCACGGCTTTCATGATAAACACCAACGGCGTAAGCTTGAAGCCTTGCTTCTCAGCTTCGGCTTTTTGTTCTTTACGAAACGCTTCCATATCGGTGATATCCGCTTCATCGAATTGGGTTACATGGGGGATACTCACCCAATTGCGGTGTAAATTAGCACCGGAGAGTTTTTGGATCTTCGATAAGGGTTTAGTTTCAACGTCACCGAACTTGGTGAAATCAACTTTGGGTCCCGCCATAGACGGTAAACCGCCCCCTTGCATTCGGCCTTTAACATAGCCAATCAAATCATCTTTCGTGACCCGACCTTTACGACCCGTGCCTTTGATTTGACTGATATCAATATCAAATTCCCGAGCATAACGGCGCACAGCGGGGCTAGCATTACGTAGAGCTGGCGTATCAGCTTTAGCTGCTGCGGGTGCTGCTGGGGCAGCTGGCGCACTGGTTGCTGCAGGTGCTTTAGGCTTAGCTGCAGGCGCTGCCTCGCCACTTACTAGCATAGTCAAAATCAATTTGCCCTGACTGATTTTATCGCCGACGTTTACACTCACGTCTTTCACTTCACCGCTAAACGGTGATGGCACTTCCATTGAGGCTTTGTCCCCTTCAAGGGTAATGAGTGGATCTTCTTTCTCGATCTTATCACCAGGCTTAACACTGACTTCGATGATATCCACTTCGTCTTCGGTACCAATATCAGGGATCACCACATCTTGTAACACCGGCTCGTTACTTTGCTTGTCTTGCTGTTCCGTTGCATCAGCATCCGTATCACTTTTGGCCTCAGTCATATCTCCCGTTGATTCTGATTGGTCTTCAGCTTCACCACCGACTTCCAGCATCAGGATAACGTCCCCTTCAGAGACTTTGTCGCCAAGCGCTACTTTCATCTCTTTGACAGTACCTGCAAATGGGGCTGGAATTTCCATACTGGCTTTGTCTGATTCGAGCGTGATTAATGAGTCTTCCGCATTCACCGTGTCACCGGGGGAGACTAATAACTCGATAACATCCACCCCTTCGGCGCCGCCAATATCAGGTACTACTACTTCTTTAATTGCCAATGTTCTTCTCCACTACTTAAACAGTTGCTGGATTGGGTTTGTCAGGGTCAATTTGCAATGCTGTCATCGCTTCAACCACTGTCGTTACCGGAATAGCCTTTTCGTCGGCTAAGGTTTTCAAGGTAGCCGCTACAATGTGGCGACTATCCACTTCAAAGAATTCCCGCAATTCTTTACGGGTATCACTACGACCAAAACCATCAGTCCCAAGGACTGTATAAGGTCGCGGCACAAATGCTCGCACTTGGTCGGCAAATTCGCGCACATAATCAGTTGCTGCAATCACAGGCCCAAGTGTATTGTCCAAACACTGGGTAATGTAACTGCGGCGCGGCGTTGCTTCTGGGTGGAGCCGGTTCCAGCGTTCCACATCGACGGCTTCTTTGCGCAGTTCATTGAAACTGGTCACACTCCAAACATCGGCACTAACATTGTAATCACGGGCAAGTACTTCGGCTGCTTTGATGACTTCATTCAAGATAGTACCGCAACCCAATAATTGCACCTTGTGCTGACCGGCTTCCCCTTCACTGAAACGGTACATGCCTTTGACGATGCCGTCTTCGACACCTTCCGGCATATCGGGGTGGTGATAATTCTCGTTCATGACGGTGATGTAGTAGAACACATCTTCTTGCTCATGATACATTCGGCGCAACCCATCTTGGATAATCACTGCTAACTCATAACCGAAAGTGGGATCATACGTCACACAGTTTGGAATTAACCCCGCTTGGGTATGACTATTACCGTCTTGGTGTTGTAACCCCTCACCCGCCAATGTGGTTCGTCCAGCAGTACCACCGATGACAAAACCTTTCGCGCGAATATCCCCAGCCGCCCAGGCAAAATCGCCAAAGCGCTGGAAACCGAACATCGAGTAATAGATATAAAACGGAATCATCGGACAGTCACTGACACTGTAGGCCGTCCCTGCCGCTAACCAGGTACAAAAACCACCGGCTTCGTTAATACCTTCTTGCATGTATTGGCCTTTGGTGTCTTCGCGGTAATACATGAGTTGATCAGCATCGACTGGTTTGTACTGTTGCCCTTCGGTGGAGTAAATGCCAATTTGACGGAACAACCCTTCCATACCAAAAGTACGACTTTCATCCGGCACGATAGGCACAATATGTTTGCCAATTTGTTTGTCTTTGAGGATTGTACTCAAGATCCTGACATAGGCCATAGTGGTCGAAATTTCCCGGTCCCCCGAGCCTTTAAGATGATTGGCAAACGCATCTAAGCCCGGCACGGTCAGTGCTTGGGACTTTTGCCGTCGGGCTGGCAAGTAGCCACCTAAGGCTTTGCGTCGTTCATGCAAATATTGCATCTCGGGACTGTTTGGATCAGGGTGACAAAGCCCCGCTTTCTCCGCATCACTATCGCTGATAGGGACATTGAAGCGGTTACGTAAGTCTTTTAACTCTTCACTGTCGAGTTTTTTGGTATTATGGGCGGTATTCTGCCCTTGGCCGGAAATCAACCCATAACCTTTGATGGATTTGGCTAATACTACCGTCGGTTGGCCTTCATGATTCACTGCTGCGTGATAAGCCGTGTACATCTTGACAGGGTCATGGCCAGCATAACGTAAATTCTCAATCTCAGCATCGGACAAATGCTCGACCATTTTGAGTAATTCAGGGGATTTGCCAAAAAACATTTCCCGTGCTTCAGCGCCTGGCTTACCGTGGAAATATTGATACTCACCGTCCAGCATTTCTTCCATGCGCTGGCGCAAAATACCATTGCTGTCTTTTGCCAATAATGGATCCCACTCTGACCCCCAAATGGCTTTAATGACATTCCAGCCATTACCACGAAAAATACTCTCGAGCTCTTGGATAATTTTGCCGTTACCCCGCACCGGACCATCGAGACGTTGGAGATTACAGTTAATCACAAAAATTAAATTATCCAGCTTCTCCCGCGCGGCAATGGATAACGCACCCAATGACTCAGGTTCATCCATTTCACCATCACCACAGAACATCCAGACTTTGCGGCCTGAGGTGTCCGCTAAGCCGCGGTTGTGCAAATACTTCAAGAAGCGCGCTTGGTAAATCGCCTGCATGGGACCTAAGCCCATAGAGACCGTCGGGAATTGCCAATAGTCTGGCATCAACCAGGGATGAGGATAAGAACTGACGCTCTTATCACATTGGATCTCTTGACGAAAACCATCCAGGTGCTCGGCGCTCAGGCGCCCTTCCATGAATGACCGGGCATAGATCCCCGGTGAACTATGGCCCTGAATGAACAATAAATCACCACCGTGCTTGCCATCATCGGCATGGAAAAAATGATTAAAACCCATTTCATACAGCAAACAGGCCGACGCATAGCTGGATAAATGGCCGCCAAGCTCAGAGGCTTTCTTCGTAGCCTTGACCACGGTTGCCGCCGCATTCCAGCGGATCATATTGGCCAGACGCTCCTCGAGCTCTAAATTGCCCGGATAGTCCAAATCATTATCCAAGGTATTTAAATAAGGTGTTTGGGTCGTACCGGCGGCTTTGAGGCCTTTGCGGCCAGCACCGGAAATCAGTTGTTGGAGGAGAAATTGGGCCCGCTCTGGCCCTTCATCTTCAATAATAGCATCAAGCGCCTCTAACCACTCACGGGTTTCTTGCGGATCGATGTCTTGTGTCACGGTATTGGACATGTGTTAGGTTTCCTTATAGGAATTCTTCTCTGTTTTACCGGCGGATATCATACTCCCATGGGCGCTCAGACGCAATGATTGGTTAATTTATGACGGACCATATGTTCGGCAATAAAATGCACGCTCTAGCAGTTGCCTTTTTGGCAAATATATGGATAATTGGTGACCAGAAAAATAATAGCTATAAGTAATCATTCGGAGGATCCTATGCATCCCTCACAATCACTCAAATATAGTAGTGAACAAGCGATCGCTGCTCTCAAACAAGGCATGGCTAATACTAAACGTAAGGACAATGTACCAGCAATGACCCAAACGCTTCGCGCTATTGCACTTGCCGGCGATGATGCTAATACTCGCGCTGCTGCCCTGGCACACTTAGGTTATATTGCCTGTTATCTTAGAGGCGACGTTATTTTTGGCAAGAAAAAATTACAGGAAGCACTTGCTACTAGATATTTAGACATTGACACAAAAACAATTATTCTTTGGCGACTTGCTGAGGTTCAATTCAAATTTCTTGACGAACCCGAGTCAGCGTTAATCAACGCTAAAAACATTGCTCGCGCAAGAAATATTCCACCCGAAATGACAATTCGGGCAAAACTTCTTATCAATGAAATTATCCACCAAAAAGCCATTGCCATCGATGACCCTGATGAATACGCAATCTCTATTGATGATACTACCCCTAGAGGCTTGATTCCTTTTATCATGCTGCACCAAGCTCGGGCGCAAGCTGCTGGCCTTAACTATCGAACAGCTGAAAAAATATTAAAAAAAACACTCACACTCGTTGTCGAAGGTACCAATGAGTGGGCTGAAATAAAATTTGAGCTCGGGCGACTCTGCTTGTTAGCGAATAATCCAAGCCAAGGTAAAAATCACCTACTAGAAGCCCTCGATGCAGAGTATGCGCTGGATATCACCTTGGCAAAAATTCATTTAACACTGGGCAATTATTATCGCTTGCGTAATAACGTCGAATATGCTGCAGGCCACTATTTTCAAGTCGCTAATCTCTGCGCAGCCAGTGAAGATTTGCGCGCTCAAGCCAATATCAAATATGCATCGTTACAGCGAGAGAGCACACAATCTGCCGTTGAATCTAGCCAGCAAGACACAACAAAAATCATTGCGCATAGCAGTACGTCTTCTAGAGAAACACGAAGCTTATCGCTCAAAACTGGCGAATATCAGTTAGTAGCCTGGTATAATACTGTTGAAGATGCTCAAAGAAACGGTTTTGCCTTTCCATCTATCGATAGCAGTTCAGATAATGATTCAGAACATGACGAACCTGTTCTCAGTAGTAATCCACTAACCGGTAAACGCAAAACCTCAGATAATCATGAGCCAAGTGAACAAGCGCCCAAGCGCATAAAAACACATGACCACGAGCTAAGTGAACAAGCATCCAACGCCACTGCAATTGCCCCTTACACGGATACTCCACAGAAATCATTCAGAGGTTATCATGCCTAAACAGTTGAAAATACTATGTGACCGCATCGCGAGAAATGACCATACTGAAACAGAACTTGATCTCAGTGACGCCAAAGTTTTTGAATATGAGAATGACTTAATTCAACTTGCAAAAGCACTCAAAACTAATACAAGATTAACTAAACTCTCCCTAAAAAACTGCAATATTAGCACAGACGAACTGATTGCTGTCGCCAATATGCTAATGGCCAATACGACATTAGCATTCATCGATCTTAGCAAAAACGACATCTGCGAGGAGGGTATTCGTGCCCTAACACATGCGCTAACGGTAAATGTGACATTACAATATATCGATGATGAGCGATATGGGCAGCACTTTCCAAAACATCTCTATGAGCCCCTAAAATATAATCGCGAAGCAGTGGAGCGGCTTAACAATCGTCCGACTTACAATGATGCTGATGATGAGCAGGAACTTAACCGGCGTGTGAGAATACTCGCCAGGCTAAAGCGGCAACCAAAGGGATTCGCCAACCTTTGTCAACAAATAGCTGACAATACCTATCCGCGAAAATGGCTAAACCTGAGTGGCAAATACCTCGGTACGGAAAACACTGGTAAACTTGCAATAGCACTCATGAAAAATACTCGAATAACCCACCTAGACTTGTCAAACTGTTGGATCAGTGAGAGCGGCATTGCTGCCTTAACAAAATCCCTCAGCCACAATCTCGCTATTCGCTATATTCGCCTCAGCAACAATTTGTCTATCCCTGATGACCACCCCGAGCGACTGAGGATTCGCAAGATCACTGTAAAGCGCCGGCGCGAGATCCCTCGCACATTTCACAATAAATACCCTCACGATCATTGCGATGACTATTTGGATCCTAAAATGGCAATGCGGACAAGGCGGCTAGAAATGCAAGGATTTTTCGCTGCACGACGAAGACAACTACAGACAGGCAGCACCGAGAAACCAGCGCCACGTGGCATCCTAAAATCTCCTTATGCGGCTAGAAGACATCGAAATAAGCCCAAAAAACAGGTTAGCTTCGCTCCAACGATCCAGATACGGCGATTTAAAACACACCAGATTTAGTACTGCATCAGTCAAACCGGGCTAACGCCTTGATTTTATTGCGCTTATTCTTGTGAACTCGAAAAAAACCGTTAAAGAAGATAACCTTTCGACTACTATTTCGCAGTAAGATCTACCAAGTTATACTAGGTTATAACCACTTATACTTGATTTTAGGTATAACCGGGTATAACCTAGTATAACTAGGTATAAGTTAGTCAATCTTCAACAATATCGAGGCACAAAAGATGGATCCTATCCAAAACCCTTTCTCCCCAGGGGCAGGCTCCCCTCCTCCTGAACTGGTTGGTCGAGAATCACTCTTGAACCAAGGCAATATCCTCTATGCCCGGGTCAAACAAAAACTTGCCGAAAAAAGCATCATATTGACGGGCTTACGGGGTGTAGGAAAAACGGTGCTTCTCAATGAGCTAGAAAGATTTGCTGAAAAGGCTAACTATAAGACTATTTTATTTGAGGCCCATGAAGACAAATCCCTCGCCGAAATGCTCATTCCCCCCTTACGTCAATTACTGTATCAACTGGATAAGCTTGCAGGTGCCGGCCACAAAGTAAGACGTGGGCTTGCTGTACTACGCAGTTTCATTAATACCATTAAATTTAAGGCGAAAGCGGGTGATATAGAAATTAGACTTGATATAGAGCCTGAGATAGGCGTTGCAGACAGTGGCGATCTTGAAGCTGATCTAACGAATTTATTCATTGCAGTTGCTGAAGCCGCTGAAGAAAAAAATACGGCGATTGCTATCCTCATTGATGAGATTCAATATTTTAGCAGCAAAGAACTCAGTGCTCTTATCATTGCCTTACATCGCATGCAACAACGTCTATTGCCTATAGTATTAGTCGCTGCAGGGCTACCAATCTTGCCTGGATTAGCTGGAGAAGCTAAAACCTATGCTGAGCGGCTTTTTCAGTTTCCTCAAATTGGTGCTCTCTCAGCGGATGATGTAGAACAAGCACTACAAGAACCCGTCAAAAGGCATTTTGGTGCCTTCGAGCCTGAAGCAATCAATGAAATCTATCGCTTAACGGAGGGCTATCCCTATTTTGTTCAGGAATGGGGTTATCAAGTGTGGAACCATGCCAAACAATCACCTATTACGCTAAAAGATATTAATGACGCAACCCCTGACGTCATTTCACGCCTTGATAATAACTTTTTTCGAGTCAGGTTTGACAGACTATCACCGAGTGAGCGACGATTTTTGAGAGCAATGGCCGAAGTGAATAAGCGCTCAATCTCAACCAGCAAGATTGCAGAGATCTTAGGGCTAAAGATCCAACAGACGGGACCTGTGCGATCAAAACTCATCAAGAAGGGCATGATCTACAGCCCAGAATATGGCACCGTCGCATTCACTGTGCCACTGTTCGGAGATTTTATGCGACGCATCATGCCAACGCTGGGGCAATAGCTAGTAACCTTCTTCTAAGTAAATTCGAAGTTGCTGGTTGAGACTTGCATCTCCCCAATAATAAAGACAAAATACTACATCTAGTACTAACGGACGATGGAGTTGTCGATGGATCCCCTTACAGTCATCCTTTCCCGCATTCAAATGGCGTTCACCCTGTCTTTTCATATTATTTTCCCTAGCCTTAATATTGGCTTGGCGCTGTTTATTTTTGTCTTAGAAGCCATGTGGCTGAAGACCAAAAATCCTGTTTTTCTGAAACTGTGCAAATTCTGGTGTAAGATTTTTGCCCTGGCCTTTGGGATGGGGGTAGTCTCTGGTGTGGTGATGTCTTATGAACTCGGCACTAACTTCGGTAATTTCACTAATGCCATCGGCGAAGTGCTAGGATCGCTGTTTGTCTATGAAGTCTTGAGTGCCTTTTTCCTCGAAGCTGGATTCCTGGGTATCCTGTTATTTGGCTGGGACCGGGTCAGCCCGCGCATGCACTTTGTTGCCAACTTCATGATGATGTTTGGTACAGCATTGTCTGCCATGTGGATCATGGCGGCGAACTCTTGGATGCAAACCCCTGCAGGCTTCCACCTCGAAGATGGTAAGTTCCTCGTTGACACGTGGATGGGAGTAATATTCAATCCGTCCTTTGTGCCCCGCTTTATTCATATGTTAATGGCATCCTATGTCACAGCCAGTTTCTTTATTGCCGGTGTTTCTGCTTGGTATTTACTGAAAGGCCGACACCTCGAACTTGCCAAAAAAGGCTTCTCCTACGCCCTGGGTGCTGCAGTTGTCTTAGTCCCTTTACAAATCTTTGTCGGTGATACGGTAGGGCTTGAAGTCCATCAAAATCAACCTATCAAAACTGCCGCCATCGAAGGTGTTTGGCAAACCCAAAAAGGCGCACCCTTGTTATTATTTGCTATTCCCGACCCCGATGCTGAAAAGAATTTATTTGCCGTCAAAATTCCCCATGGTGCGGCATTGATAAACACCCACAAACTCGATGGCGAATTGGTGGGGCTTGATTCTGTACCAAAAGAAGACCGACCTTTGGTGTTCCCAACGTTCTTTGGTTTTAGAATTATGGTGGGCGTTGCTTTAGTGTTCTTATTCCTGGCTTGGTATTCTTTGTGGTTGCGCAAAAAGGGCCGACTGTATGATACCCGTTGGTTCAACTGGGCCTGTGTCTTTGCCACGCCGTTAGGGTTCATTGGTACCGTGTCTGGCTGGTTTACCGCTGAGACAGGACGCCAACCCTGGGTCGTATATAACTTGATGCGTACTGCTGAGGGTGCTTCCGATGTACCCGCACTCCACGTGGGTATTTCATTGGCATTGATCGTGACTATCTATACCTCGGTATTTTGCTTTTTCCTTTATTATCTCTTCAAATCTATCCGCAAAGGACCTGAAGAACTCGAAAAGGCGCACGAACAGGAACATCACGCCTTCCAGTATATGACCAGAGGAGAGTAGCATTATGGAAAATCACGTAATTACTTTTATACTGGCGGCCATTGTTGGCTTTAGTATCTTTATGTACGTCTTTCTTGATGGATTTGATTTGGGTATCGGCATGATGTTCCCCTTTATCAAAAATCCCCAAGACCGCAATGTGATGCTCAATACCATCGTCCCGATTTGGGATGGTAATGAAACCTGGCTTGTGTTGGGCGGTGCAACCTTGTACGGCGCCTTTCCGATTGTCTATAGCACGCTTTTGCCAACGCTCTATCTGCCGTTGATGGTGATGTTGATGTCGTTGGTATTACGTGGGGTGTCGTTTGAATTTTTGTTCAAAGCCGATAAAAGCAAACCCATCTGGAATACTTGTTTTAGCCTCGGCTCCTTAATGGCAGCCTTTTGCCAAGGCTTAGTCTTGGGAACCTTTGTCCAGGGTTATGGTGATGGCGATGTCCATACCTTGTCAGCACACTATTACCATTGGTTCACACCGTTCAGTGTTTGTACAGGCTTTGCCGTCATCAGTGGTTACGTTCTGTTAGGGGCAAATTGGCTGATCGGCAAAACCACTGGTGATTTACGCGCCAAAATGTACCGCGTGGCAAAATGCATTATGTGGGTGGTTGCTTTATTCATGGTGGGCTTGAGCCTCTGGACGCCATTTGTCGACCCTGACGTGCAAGCCCGTTGGTTCAGTCTGCCCAATGTCTTCTATTTGGCGCCTCTGCCCATCATTACCGGTCTAACCTTTATCTATTTATGGCATTGTCTGCGCAAACAGCAAGACGCCGCCCCCTTCAAAGTCTCTATTTTACTGTTCCTATTACCCTATATTGGCTTTGGGATCTCAGTTTGGCCTTACCTCATCCCACGGATGGTCACGGTTTGGGATGCCGCTGCACCACTTAAGGCACAAATCTTCATTTTAGTGGGCCTCGCGATTTTACTACCGACATTAGTAGGCTATACTTTCTACCAATATCATGTCTTTAAAGGCAAAGTAACCGCAGCTCACGGAGGAGGAAGTTACTAATGAAGAAGCTGTTAGCCCTACACCCACGTATTCGTCAATGGTTATGGTTCTTTGGACTCTATGCCTCATCATTGGCTGCACTGACTATTTTTTCATTGTTAATGCGATTCATCGTACCAGGGGCGTAGCCCCTGGCCTCCCGAAGCACCGCAGGTGCGTAGGGAGGCTGTCTCAGTTTACCGCAAAAATCACGCATCGCGCGTAGGGAGACTCTATCAACCCACGCCATTATCTGTTACTGCCCTTGACAGCCAAAATCACCACTGAAATAATCCTTTAACAGTCACCCTGTTAAGGATAACACCCGCGTTTTATGAATATTTCCTGCTATCTCCTCATTGGTTTTGTCCTTAGCGCAATCCTTGCTTGGCGCAGGAGCCCTATCACTTCCGTACTGTTGTATACCTATTGGGCCATTCTATTACTATGGTCCATCAAGGTCATCGCACCGTTCACCACCGTCCCCATCATGTGGGTACCCTCGCTAGATATTCAGTTTAGTTACCATCTCGATGGTTTAAGTAAACTCTTCACCGCGCTTATCAGCGGAATTGGTATAATCGTTTTTCTATTCACTAAGATATACAGTCAGGCTGATCCAGCAAAATACAAAAGGCTCGCCGCATTGTTGCAATTATTTGCGGTTAGCATGCTTGGCCTGGTCTTGGCCGATAATTTGATAGCGCTGTTTGTGTTCTGGGAGCTGACGTCTATCTCGTCATATTTATTGATCCAGTTCAATACCGCCAGCCACGCCAGTAATCAAGCGGCTTTCAATAGCCTATTTATCAGTGTACTGGGGAGCCTAGTGATGCTGGTAGGTTTCATTGAGTTACACAGTCTGTTTGCAACCTGGGAAATTAGCCAAATCATGAGCCACAGTATGACTATTGGCCAACAACAGAATTTACATCTGTGCTTGTGGTTAATCTTAGCGGGCGTCATCACCAAGTCCGCACAATTTCCGTTTTATTTCTGGCTCACCGGTGCAATGCAAGCCCCCGCACCTGTCAGTGCTTATTTACACTCAGCCACGATGGTGAATGCCGGAATTTATTTACTTGCCCGTTTTCATCCACTCTTTCATTCCCTCGAGCTCTGGTATTGTGCACTCACCGCCATTGGTACTATCACTATGGTGCTCGCCAGCCTCGCCAGTCTTTTCCAAGATGATCTAAAAGCCGTACTCGCCTATTCCACCGTCTTTGCCCTCGGAGCGATGGTATATCTATTAGGCGGCAGTAATGCGGTTACTATTGAAGCGTTCAGTATTTTTTTGGTGTTTCATGCTATCTACAAAGCCGGTGCCTTCATGTTAGCCGGTGTACTCGAAAAGCGTTACCACACCCGTGAATTACAACAACTAGCCGGCATAGGCAGACGCAACTGGCTTTTTGCCCTCATTGCCATCGTTACCTTTGGCGCCATGGCAGGGTTACCGCCATTCTTTGGATTCACCGTCAAAGAAATGATCTTTAAAGCAAAACTGTCAACTGACACGGTCTCATATGTATTAATGACGGTGAGCATTCTCAGTAGTATGCTGATTGCGGCGGCAAGCTTTCGGTGTTTGTTTTATTTCTTCAAGCGTCCCGCAGCCGAGATTAAATCACCCAGCAAATTATCCTTGGGACTGGTGAGCCCCCTGATATTGGCGACACTCATTATTATCATCACCTTGATCTCACAAGACATGGGAATAATTATTAGTCCCACGGTTAAAGCCATCTTACCCACCTCAACCGCTAGCTATCTGGATCCTAATTCAAGTGCGAGTTATTTATTAAGTCTCATGACGGTATTCGGTGGCATAGTCTGCCTACTACTGTATATCCTGTTGCGTAAATTCAGTAAGGTGAAATTTGGTCATATCCCTTTGGATAAGTACTTCGAGGCGAGCTTAACGTTAGTCTTGCAACTAGGACGCCAATTAACCCGACTCACCCAGGGACAAACAATAACAAATCACTTACGCATTATCGTTAGTAGCATTGCCGTACTCTTGCTCGCAACCATTATTTCAGGACATCTCATTCAGGTGCATGCTGTCGCTAACCATCAGGCGACTAGCAACCTTCTCATTTGCAGCCTACTTATCATGTGTAGTTTAAGTTTATTGCTCTCATGCCGTTTTCTTTATAACCTGATAAGTCTTAGTTTATTGGGGCTGGGGCTGAGTTTGTTCTTTGTCACTAAAGGAGCTGTTGATGTTGCCATTGCTCAACTATTGGTAGAAGTGCTCAGTGTTATTATTCTGCTGCTTGTACTGCGCCGAGTTGATCTTAAAGCCGTTAAAACCAATAAATCAAACCGTATTATCAATGGTGTGATTGCATTGTTATTTGGCATGGTCGTCACTGAGCTTATGTTAGCGACACGTTCTATCAACGTTGACGCCAAGTTACAAAATTATTATATCGATAATAGTTTATTGCTGGCCCATGGCAGAAATATTGTTAATGTAATTCTGGTGGATTTTCGATCATTAGATACCTTTGCTGAGGCTATTGTTATTGTAGCTACCGCTATCGGTGTCTCTTTGCTACTAAAACAGGTATTAACTACCAGGGGTCAATCTCATGTCGATAATACTTAAGAATTTCTGCTATCTTATTTTGCAAATCACGTCAGTATTGTCGATCCAATTTTTATTGCGAGGGCATAATTACCCTGGCGGCGGCTTTATTGGGGCATTGGTGGCCAGTATCGGTGTTATTTTTTATTTGTTGGCATTTAAACAGCTGCCTGAGTTCCTGATAGGTCGTTATCGGTATTTCATTGCTACCGGCATCGTGTTGTTTATACTGAGTATTACTCTGCCATTAGTGATCGGCTTAGATCCTTTAACGGGTCTTTGGCAAACCGTCACTATTGGCCGCACAACGATTAAATTAGGCACACCGTTAGTGTTCGATACCGGCGTCTTCTTGGCAGTGTTAGGCGGATTTCTTTGTATCTTCGATAAACTGGAGATAGAAGCATATGGTTGAACTCACCTGCGGGATATTACTTGCCACTAGTTTGTATCTTATCTTAGACGATAGCTTATGGCGGCGTGTCTTTGGTATAACCTTACTGGGTAATATTATTAATATCATATTATTGTACTCAGGAGGACTTGAGGGTATTGCCCCAGCCTTTGTTTCAAGCACCGCCAAAATCGGCCTCTCTAATCCATTACCTCAGGCGCTTATCTTAACTGCTATCGTCATCAGTTTTGGCTTATTGGTTTTTTTATACGTGCTCATTAAAGTGGTGAACAAGCCATGAGCCAACTATTACCCATCACTGCATTATTCATTCTCCCTATCATTGCCATAATCGTGATGTTATTTTTTACGACTCAAGAGCAACATCCCCGGGTTGGCTATTATCAATTGCTACTGTGTACTTTGAGCCTGGTAATAACCGGTCTGCTGTTTTTGGGATTTGATAGGACGAAAGTCATCACCATGGCGAGTTGGCCAGCACCATTCGGCATTACCTTGCTATTTGACACCCTCACTAAATTTATGCTGCTGGTATTTTCGTTCATTGGTCTTGTGATTAATTACTTTAGTTTAGGGGACCATCGGGTTGGGCGTAGTCAGTGTTACCTGTACTGTGGTTACTGGCTATTAATGTTGGGCATTACCGGTGCTCTCGCTACGGTGGATATATTTAATCTTTATGTCTGGTGCGAAGTCATTCTTGTCAGTGCGTTTATTATTCTGCGCAGTGATATCAAAGACAATACAAAACCTATATTGCACTATGCAACCATTAATATTACGGGCACCCTACTACTACTCATCGCTATCGGCCTATTATATGCGAGCACTGGTCAACTTAATATGGCTGCGATTGCCGAAAGTATTCATCAAGACAATAGTGCACTTTGTATTTCTGCCATGGCATTATTACTATTAGGTTTAGGCATTAAAGGTGCTATTTTCCCGCTATATTTTTGGTTACCCGAAGCTTATCCCAATACTAGCTCATCAGCCACACTGCTATTATCCAGTTTTGTGACTAAAGTCATCATGTTGGTGATTCTACGTTTAGTCTGGTTATGGCCTCCCCTACAGGCGCAACCTTTGCAATCATTGTTCATCGCTCTCGCCTGCTGCACGATGGTCTTTGGCGTGTTTGGTGCAGCCAATGAACACCGAATGCGATCGATACTTTCGTTTCATATTATTAGCCAGCTCGGCTACATCCTGTTGGCTATTTTCATTCCCAGCCAGTTGGCGATCGTCGCGGCATTGTACTTCTTGATCCATAATGTTTTTGTCAAATCCACTCTGATCATGGTAGCTGGGATCATTGAACAGCACTGTGGCACTGATGATCTCGGACGGGTAGCTGAGCTCCTTAAGGCGTGTCCACTATTGGGACTCATTTGTTTCATTGCCGCCATGTCTTTGGCGGGGATACCGCCACTGTCGGGTTTTTGGGCTAAATTGTTGGTTCTTATTGTCAGTTTTACAACCCAACATTATGCTGCAGTCATATTTGCGATTATTGTTAGCTTATTGACGCTGTATTCGATGATTAAAATCTGGCGTTATGGTTTTTGCCAAGCGAATGAGACGGCTAACATTGCCAGCAAGCCATTTCAACTCACGACTCGTCAAACTATTTCACTTATTGGATTATCAATTCCAGCTGTCGTGATAGGCCTGTTGCCGATCGTCATATTTCCGGTGTTAGAGCGAATTGCAGCACAACTCACTGATACAACCCATGTCATTAATTTGATATTAGGAGGCTAAAGATGAGAAGATTTTGGGGGGCAATATTATTATTGGTAATTTGGTGCGGGATCAGTAATAGCTTTAGTATTATAAATATTGCATGCGGTATCATTGTTGCGATAGTCATACAACAACTAGTGATCCCAGGCAAGTTAAGTTTTAGCTTAAATCCATTTGCATTAGTGTATTTGCTGATATATGTTATTTATGAACTACTCATCTCTAGTATTGAAGTTGCTTGGGAAGTTATAACCCCTAAGAAGCGAAGTCAGTCTGTCATCATCAAGCTCCCCCTTGATTGTCAATCTGCAGCACAAGTCAGTCTATTAGCTAATATTATTTCACTAACACCAGGCACACTAGCTGTAGAGCTTGAAGAAGATAACCATGCACTGATAATGCACGTAATGTTTGGTCAAAATGAAGAAAAATTTATTAAAACCGTCAAAAAACAAATGGAACCCCTGGTAATGAAGGTATTAAGACATGACCCACTTTAGTATACTCCCGTTATATACAGCTATTTCAATATTGGCACTAGCAACGCTAATAGCTTTAGCATCGCTTGTTAAATTTGACTCTGTACTATTGAAACTTGTGGCTCTCGAGGTATTAACCAATATCCTCCTGGCAGGTGTTGCGCTATGGGCATTAGTATTTGCCAAGCCGGTCTTTATTGATCTATGTCTCACATTAGCCTTGATCATGTTTCTTGGGGTTGTCGCCTACTTTCAGCACTTATCTGATGACGACAAGGAGACATCACAATGATATCACTTATCGGTAATAGTATGATTCTTATTGGGGCTCTCTTTATCTTGATTGCAACCATTGGCTTATGGCGGATGCCGGATATTTACCTCAAGATGCATGCCGCCACCAAAGCCGGCACCCTCGGTTGCGGATTGATTCTATTAGGGGTTGGCATACAACTGGAAAATCTTCACAGCTTAACCGAAATCATCTTATTGATATTCTTTGTTGCCATAACTAATCCGCTCAGCGCCCATTTGATTGGGAAGTTGTATTATTCAGATCCTAGTAAGGGTCAATAGGCTAATGTTACTAGCAAAAATTTCCGACTAGTTATATAGACATTAGACTGTAGTGCAGGTCTCACCCATCACTTTTTTATAGCATATCAGATACCTGGTTATCATCTTCCAGAAGCCCCTGGTGACTGTTGTCTATCAGGTGAATGCACTCTATCATGAAGGTCTTGCAGTTGTGCTAATAATAGATTGCCATCTATTTCAGCATTCTGAATCAAGCTTTGGTAGTGCCTACGATTATAGGTTACAAAGATTGGGCTAGTTAGTGGATTGTGGTTATATGGAGTTATGACATCCTCAATAGTTCGGCCAATTCCGATACGACCCTTATGATGAATCGCTATTTGTCTACCTGTCATTTCACTTAAAGCAGATAATACTATCTCACCAGCCCAGGCCTCTGGTTGCCGTAGTAGGTCGACAAAGTGCTCAAAACTTTGCACTTCAACACCGTATTGGCCATTTCCAAATCTCACGGGTTCACCACCAACAGCTTGGTTTTCATACAGCTCCGGATGTGCTTCGATATAGTCTACAACGCGGTTTCGAAGATCACGCTCTCTAAAGTTAAATTCTAGATGTGGCTCAAGCGCATCGAATAGACAGTTGCCAAGTTTTTGTGTGAAGTCCGCACGAATTAACCCAGGATGCGGCTCAACAGCGACTACTCTCTGAAATGGCTGAGGGTCAGCAAAGAAGGGAGGGGGAGCAGCGTCTTGTGAGGAGCTAGTTGACGATGGCTGTGATACCGGATCTGGCTTAACAATATCATAGCTGAATAGCCGCTTTAGCTCCTTGAATCGTGGGTCAGACTTTTTGGTTTTCGATGTCCCACTCACTGAAGCAACATTAGCCGTGGAAGGCATCTTACGTTTTGATACAGGCTTATCCAAGGGGGCTGAGGAAGTATCTCTTGTTGTCGGTTGTGCTGGACCCTTATTATCAGATGACAGACTCCTATCAGCAGGAACAGGCGCTTTAAAAAAGCCTTGCGCTGGTCGCGTAGCCGTTGCATGCGGTCTCTGACGTTTTGGTACAGACATGTCCGAGGAAGCTGGAGACACGATGCTTGCTGATGATTGGGCTGACTGCCTATCACGGGATGTCGAACTGATTAATTCATCTGCAGCTTGCGAGATAACCTGCCTTGGCGGGTGAGATTTTAAACTTGAATAGTGTGTAACAGAAGGATCTTGACCCGCTGCTTTTCGAGCAGCAAAACCTTGAAAGGCCCGTGCCGGAGATTTTGCCGCGTTTGAGTAACTGCTGCCTACATGACTATCTGTAACGATATTAATATTGTCACCAGAAAAGCCATTATGAGTGAAAACATCTAGCAAAATGTTATACATCGAGTCATCGATCACCGGTCTATAATGACCGCTATCGGGCGATACCATATAGATGGTATCAATCTTTGGTTGCGCACTTGGAAGTGATCGGCATAAAACAGTAATTTCAAATGCCATTATGACAGGTTTACCATTTGCTGCTGCGCCATGATTGACTCTTATGCCTTCAGATGAACGAGCTTCAAATAAGGTAAGCTGCCAATCAGCGGTTAAAACACCGCCATATCTTTGCTGGCCACGAGCAACATTTCTAAACTGTTGGGGAGTTAGGTAAGATACATCGTTAACTAGCGGTTCTCGACGTTGCTGTTGATTGAAAGGCTCATTAGCGTAACCATAAACCATTTCAAAGATCTTAGGATGTGGCGTATGGTATTTCTTATTAGCAAAAATTGCATTATAACCTTCTGCATAACGAATCAAGTCTAACGTGACATCAGGCGCTTGTGGCGGTTTAGCTTGAATGAAGCACTCATGTAATGCCTCTGGCGTCATATCAATCGGCTTCAAAGGTGGCGATTGAGCCATCGAAAGCACATTGAGCCCAGGAATTTCTCGCTTAGGTAGTTGATGTCTTTGAGTTGTTTCGGGTAATGGCCCACTCGAGGCTGGAGCAGGAAGTGACGTTTGGGGCTCAGCTACCTTGGAGTCAGATTCAGCTGATGATAATGTTGTGCTTTTTACTGCTTGTAAACCGATCGCTGCAATGCCACTAATAGCTAATGAAGAGCCCATTGTTGGTGGCTTCTGTTTAGTGCCATTTGTTTTAGGCAGTTCAGTTGTTGGTTGAGAAGACTCTGGTCTAACATTCATATTGATTGAGCGAGGAGCATAAGGATGACCGCTTGTTGGGACTCGCTCTGGAAATTGAACCGTATCGATATCAACATCAAATCCTGCCTCACGAAAAATATTTTCAATGAATGACCGCTGAGCTTCTCTCACATGCTTCAATCTTGTTGCATTGCGATAATGACCGGTTTTGTTATTGATACCGCCTCGAACATGAGAGATCACACCATTATGCACATAAACTTCTCCACCGAAGAAAATTGGGCGAGTTGCATCAGTCTCGTGTGTAGATGATGAAATTGCAAGGTCTGGATGTTTAATCTGCTCAAATCGCCATTCAGCTCTATGTGTTAGTCGATTAAATAAATATTTAGTACCTGTATTAGTATCTACAAAACAACTATAAACCACCCCGTCGTGAGTAATAGGTTCAGCCCTAGTCATACCATTACGAGAATAATCACGAAAAATACCTCCATTTTCAATTTTTATTGGCTTACTGTATCGGGAAGATATCACAAGCTTTCCATCAGCGCGAATAACGTAGATGAACTTCTCTTTTTCTGTTTTACCATTATAAGAACGCGCCATTACCTCTTCAGACGTTAGCTGTTCAATTGGCGGGGATTTTGATAAATCAACGATATCATAGGTGATGCGATTCATATACAACGGAGGTGCATCTTGTAAACCATATTTAGCCGTTAGCTGCTCAACATTCACAATATCTGGGAATGCATGGACCGTACGACTGTGAAGCGGGGTTATAGTTTCAGCTTGTTGTTGTGCATTTGGCTTGGTTGCAGCTTGGAACGTGCGAGTTAGCGTTGGATTTTGTAGCGTTTGCTTGCCATGCTCACTAACAGTGTATTTACCAGGCCTCGCTTGAGTTTTTGGCTGACTTAGTATACTGGATGGTTTACCTGGCGTATTGGCCAGTTGGGAAGCTGAATGTGAAGTCCAGTTGATTGCATTTGGCCCTGCGCTCTCATGTATCACAAAAAATCTGTCTGAAATAGCATATCCAGCTGATTCTGCACCTATGATTTCAATGACATCAAAGTTCTCGTGCATGAATCGTTGCAATGCTTTGTCTTTTGCCCAGTCAAAAGGAAAGATGCCTTTCTCATAATTAACTTCAGATGTACGTACCCTACTCGCGATGCGAATACGTGCATGTCGAAGCGGTTTGTCATCGGGGCTGGATATAACGCCTTTCATCACTACGCCTCGCTCACTAGCTGGAACCGCACTATTCGTCCGTGGCCCTGCATATTCCTCAGCAACTTGTTCATAGCCTTTTGGCGCAACATAGAGTCCTTTACCTCCACCACCAGAGCCAATATTCTCAGGACCTTCTAAAACACTACTGACATACTTTTGTTTAGTACCGTGTGAAATTGACATATTATCTAAGTCACTCTTAGTTGGATCCACAGTTAGCGCACTGAGAACACGTTGCCTATTGAGTGAAGGATTAATATCACTAATGGACGTAGCCGCCTCTAGAGCAGGGGCTGAAAAATGCGAAAAGAAACGTCTGCTTTGTGCATGTGAACGAATGCTATCTACTTTTGCAGCACTATTAGATACGCCGATTTGTGCCACATCATCAAGAACGAGACGGGTCATTTCAGGTATAGCATCAGCAACCGCTTCAACACCATATTTCTGAATTGCAGAAATGGTATAAGCACTACCCTCAACACATTTAATCATAGCTCTATCATATAGAGATAAGACTTCGCTCTGCCCAATACCTTTTAGCTCAAGTATTGCTTCCCCTGATCTACAATAACCCTGTATTACATATTCTATGATAGAACGCTGGGAATCGGAGTACATATGAGGGTAATTTCGATTATTCAGGCGCATTTCATCACAAGCATCGATAAATTCCTGGAAAGGCTGGAAAGCTTCAGGATTACCCTCGAGCTTAGCAAGATAAGCTTCATTGAATTTTTCAATATTGCCAAGCTTACTAAAACGATGAAAATTTTCATGTTTTGAGATTGTCGGTTTTTCAGAATTTGCTTTCATTTGCTGCTCTATCGGCACATCACTACAGAATTGATGAATAATATACTGTTTACCATCAGCAGCCCTATAAACCATTCCATCTGCATATGTCTCAGGAAAAGAACCCTTTGGCCTGACAAGTATAACCACATCGGTATTATCACTAAGACCATACTTATGGCCATACAGAGGTCTATCCTCCAATGGCTTTAGTTCTGCGCCAGTACTATTCTTTATGTGAAATGCTATTTCTTCTAATAGCTCAGGTGAAGCATTTGAGTAGCAATGAAAATCATTACTCTCATAGCGAAGAAGCACTTCATTGCCAGTATTATTCAGCATAGGAATCTTCTTAAGCTGTATCGAAGCTGGCTTTGTCCTGGAAGGTACTGCTTCATTGACGGCTTCTGGTTGACCAGAGTAAGATTGAATTGGCTTGATATCACGTTTGGCCAAACTCGCTCCTGTGCTTTCTTGAGGCTCACCAAGACATTGTCTCACAATGCGCTGTTGTCGCAGCATCTGATTTCGCGCTATATGGCGCATATACCCATAGTTAATACCATGAAAAGCGATGTTCATCGTAGCAAGAATTGCAGCGCTATTCGTAAACTCACTCAGTGATGGCCACTTTCCTTCATGGATAATAGAAGAGGCACCAATTAGAACGGGTACTTCAATCGCTGAGCGTTGCAACATGTTTAAGGTTTCTGAACCGAACTTAATCGGTAGCATTCGTCCATATCTAAAAGGTGCCATTATCATATCCAGGGCAAGACCTTTTCCAGTAGCATCGAGAATAGATGTCCCGTATTGGCTGAAAAAGTCTTTAACATTACGCTCATCTGAAGGCGTCATTGCATAGTAATTATTCCAATAATCAAGCGTACTTATCAAGCAACTATGAGCACCAAATACAAGCGGATTATTTGCATGACCTAAAGCGCTAAATAATGGAAGCTCGTTGGCAAGGTGGTAAAGCCCCCAGAAATATTTAGTAAGCTCTGTTTCAGATTCTGAGAGCCTACTTAGTGCAACTTCCTCACGTAATTCAAATTCTCGCCTGCTAAGGTCATCCATATCGAAATAGGAGATAAACTTCCCAATTTTACCTGGTGTTGTCTGTGCGTGATGGAATGTCAATTTATCGAGCCAATTATATTCACGCGTTGCCTCATCGAAAATAATAATTTCATCAACTATTCGCGTAAGATAATTATCGTTAAATGCTATAGGAGCGCGTAAGGCATCATCAACTAATCGCACAGCTTGTGAGGCTGATATCTCTGAGTTAGATAAGGTCCCTGCAATGGATAATAAAGAAATATATAACGCTTTCTTTTCTTCATCATTTGCTAAAGCATAAACACCGATGCATTTGCCGAGTGGAAGGTCGCCGCCAAGACCCTGGGACAAATCTCTGAGAGCCCCACGAAATCTTGAATCTAAGCGCGACGCGGGAGTGTTATCCTCGTGTTGACGTGCCTCTACAAATGCTCTATCACCGGCTGATAGAATATCTAAACCACTGTATTCATTAGTATCAACTAGCTCTGGTGATACATCTGATTGTTGTAGGATAGGCACTATTGGATGACTATCTATTTTATTTTCACTATTTAATACGTCCGTAGCCTCTTCTGTCCACTCTGGATGCTTGCCAAGCTCACCTGGCGTCGATTCAGCTTCAAGCGTATCTGATGAATCACTAAATGGAAGTTCAATCATACGACAATTTTCTTCAACTTTTGCGACAATCTTTTCTATGTCATCGTAGTAATCAGTTAGTGAGCTCTCAATTGCTTGTTCTTGAGATAGGGTAACCGCTTGTCCTGTAGCACCAGCTAATGCTTTTTTAATAGTTTCACAAGCTTGTTTGACACGATCTTTGTCTATTAGAGGTATGGCTATGTTAAGATCAAGTTCGATATCTTGATGTACTTCACGGCCATCACCCTGGGCAATAGTACCACTTACTTTGTTGGCTTGAATTGAAGTGCCCTTTTCTCCTGAGATAACACTGTGTAAGGTACTCTTCTGATAGCGAATACCTAAATTGACTGTTATTGTTGGAATGGGTGGTACATAAGGGGATTCAGGGGAAACCTTCCTTGTTGCTACACACTGAATAGTAGCCACACCAGGCTGTTCTGATTCAGATGATGCCATAGGCTCACCAGACTCAGGAGTCACTGGTCTGGCAGTAGGTTGTTGAACATTGACTTGTTGAGATCCTGAGGCCTTTCTCATTAATTCCTTCATATTCACGGATAGAGCAAGGCTAAAGCCTTTATTGAATTCCTTGACGTCTTTTGCTGTTATGCTGCGCGCGACAAAATCATTCTGGCCATCAGTGGTTATCTCACTACCTCGTAGACGAACATCACCAAAAAGCACATTTTCAAAGCCGTCTTTAACATGAATGCCTGAAGGCGTTGTTACCCGTGCCGACCGTGAACGGCCTATATTCGGCGTAAATTTACCATTAGTATCTACATATAGTCCTTCGTGTTTTGTTTTTTTGGTATCAGCATCTGAGGTGATTGTCGTATCACCAAAACTGCCCGATGCCGAGTTAGCGCTAACATTGGCATTGCGCATTTTTGTAGAACCAACCTGAATATCAAGATGACCTTCCGTTGTTATATTAACGTTAACATGTGTTTTACCTTTTTCTTTGTTACGTTTGAAGCCGCCTCCCACAATAGGTGCGCCCTCTAGCATTACGCCGACAGCAGCAGTATAGGTTTTTTCTTTAAGGCTATGTTTAAGAGCTGCACCCAACAAAATAAGGTTCGGGGTTTTGATGGTAATACCACGGGTTGTTGAGATAATATACCCCTCGGTTATTTCGATAACCTCGCCAGCAGCGAGAGTCACATAGCCACAGTCAATAGCTCCTTGCCCTAAGGTTTGGAATTTTCCTGTGGCTTCTGTGTAGTTCAGTAACACCGTTGCATGTGGATTAATTGGTATTTTATCGAATTTAATGCCCTTTGACTTCAGTAATTCTTTGACAATACTGCCATCGTTAATACCTTTACTGATAGCTTCCAGTGTATTGAATCCGTCAATGCCTAACCTAGCAAGTTCTGCGATTATCTCAGCGATTGCCCAATTATTACCACCTTTAACTTTTTTGATCGATTGAATAAGATTATAAAGAGTCCTGAGTGTAGGATCTAGGTCGAGTAACTTTTCCCAACTGCGATAATGCCAAGCGTCCATTAAGGCTTTGCCAGTGTAATCATAATCAATGGTAACACCTTTACGTTTGAATTTATTATTATATTTTGGTTTACGTAGTTCTATTTTCTTGCCAGCGCTAATTTCAAAATCATAATCCTTAGCCGATGAATCCGTTGGATCCATCGATGCTGCCACCAATGCAGTGGCATCAACATTACCATCAGTTGATATGACGCTACTTTTACCCCCTTTAGGTGTGACAATAGTTACACCCACCCCCGTTTTTTGTACAGTTGTTGACTTTTCTTTTATCCAGCTCGCAGGCTCATTACGATGAGGATTAGAAGTAAAGCTATGTCGACGGCTCTGCGCGCCTACACCAAAATGCTGTTTCCATTTTCGTTTAATTTTCCTTGACTCAGTCACGAAGTCTTCTGTTACGATGTCTTTTTTACCCTTAATTTGCACATTACCTAATGCCTGTAAACCAACTAACTTAGCGCCACCATTAGCCGCATCTATGTTAACTTCACCTCCACTGACTGATTGAACTGTTGGAATTCCTAAATCCTGATCAGTTAATATTGTTTGGCGCTTTTGGCCTTCAACAAATTTTCGCCACAGAGACTTCCCACCTTTAGTCTTTGAATAACTAATATATTCTGCGGCGAAAGCCATTGCATTTATAGCTTCAGGTGAGTCAGAATGTATCATACCGTCAATATCGCCGTAGGCAAGCAATTTCGCTCCACCTTGCATATCTATATCATAAACTTCAAACGCTAAATCGTTTTCCTCCTGTAGCGTACCATCTGAATAGTAACCTGCTTGAATAACGCCACCATCAAATGCGGTTCGAGCCATTCCCTTATCATCGAAATATTTTCGCTCGCCATGAATAATGACTAAATTGGACTTTCTTGCAATAATCCCAACTTGGCCACCTGCTAGAATCTTACCACCATAGATCCCGATGTGACCTTCAACATCCTTAGGCACATGTAACATTACATCGCCATGGCGGCTGTAAATAATTGCTTCATGCTTTCCCATGGTAATATCGGTACGTGCTTTTTGGTCTCGGAAGGCATCGACCTGCAAGAGCTGTTGTTGATTATCTCGAACATACTTATTTGCTTCACCCGAATGCTTGTCAACAATTCCATGCTCACTCGCTGAAATGAGAACATCATAGTTGGTATTTAAGGCGCCACCAAGATTAAGGTGTTTTCCGACTGCTGTGCCTATGACTCCCCATACATTGATGTCACCGTTGTAGACAAAGTCACCGGCACTATCAAAATAGAGCATGCCGACTATCCCAATGTCATTTTTAATGATGATATTGCCTTTACGGCTTGTTAAGTCTAAACCATGATTTATTATAAACTTCTTCTTGCTGTCACCGTAATCAACTGTTATTTCATCTGCCTCGATACCAATCATACATCCGCGGCCAGAGACTTTATCATAGAATACTTTATCAAAAGTTATGTTAGTTCCCTCTGGAAATGCAGCTTTAACCATCTGGAATGCTTGGTATTTCTCTCCCCACCCATTGCGTCCAGCAAGAAAGTCATGAGAATCTACCCCCTTACCTTTGACGACAATCGTTCCAACTTTAGCAGTGCCCTTGAGTGCAAGAGTTTCTCCTTCCAACATAACCACAGCTTTAGGTGTTTCAGTAGTCGCATCTTGGATATGGCCTTCATGGTGTAAATGTTCTTTGGCACTGACCATGGCTGTGCCATTCACCTCTAGTGATGTGCCTTCTTCAAGCGTAACATTATCCCCACTGATAAGTGTCTCACCATAGGTCGTAGCACTAAAGCCACTTTTTGCATGAAATGTCGTGAATTGGAAAATAGAGTCACGCGCGCGCATTGAGCTGATAGGACAATAGGTTTGCCCGCTAACTGCAGCGTTATTGACATCAAAAATAAGTTGCTCATCGGGCTCTGCCACGTAGATATTACTGCGATTATTTTCAATACCATTGCCGCCACTAACGGTAACACTACCAACCCAGTCTTCTTTGATATTGACTTGGATACGAGCCCCACCAACCGTGCACTCACCATAGCCATAGGCTCTGTCCGCTTGTAATCTGAAATCAAGCAAGCCCACCATATCACTGTGGTGAACTTCCTCGGCGCTGATATCATTTACTAATGCATAGTTTCCACCAAGACCATAGTGATGTTGAGCATGGTCAGTATTGTAAGCAGCTAATTGCGGGCCCAGATTGAGACTAAAATACGTTGAGCGTGAATCATTGATACCACCAGCAAATGGCCCATTGACGTGCAGTGCGCTCTCAAATGAGCACTGGCGGAACATAGGTTGCAGTACTGATTTCAAGAAAAGATCTGGATTATCAACAGCAAACTTTTTGCCATAATCAAAGGCAGCTGTAATACCTAACTCTTCTAAAGACGGTAAGTTATCTCGAGCAGCTTGGGCACAACTATACAGCGACTCCAATGGATCATCTAATATGTCAGAACAACTACTAGCCCACTTCTCTCCATCTGCAAAAGGTAATAGTTCACCGAGTTGTTCTGCTGTTGGGAAGCGTCCCTCAAACCATTCACTTACGTCAGCAGCACTTGGCATCTTAGGAAAATAATCGTGGATGCCGTTCGCAGCATCGTCGCTTATATTACTAAGAACATCGGCGCCTGAACCATCTTGTCCTCCAGCTCTATCAGAAGAAAAAGACGATAACTCACCTAATTGTTCCATTGTTGGTATGTGCTCACGTACCCAATCCTTAGCATCGGTCATTGTATCTTTATTAAATAACGCACCTAATCCCTTACGTTCATCAGCATTATCAGACCACGCATGTTCTTTTGCCGCCTCACTGCACTCATCTTTAAATTTCCTAATCGAATCGACACAGCCTTTTGCTGTCCAGAAATAGTCGATCATTTGATGAGTTCGTATCTCTTCTGGGAATAGCTTACGTAACTCTTCTAACATTGACTCACCGTACTCGATCCACGCCGAGTCTTTTTTGGTCATGTGTTTATAATTCACTGCCCAGGCTCTTTTTAACTTACCCCAAGCATCACCTTCATATAGCCATTTCAAGCCAGAAAAGCTCATCTTAGTTACAGTGATGGAGTGTTTGAAGGCAGGTGCAAAATACTTTGCTACTTCACTCGTAATTTCTGCAATAGCTTTGACGTTAGCCAAGCGTTTGGGGTCTGGTAATTGAGTAGGAATATGGGGCAATAACTCAAACGTTACCGCACCTTTGATATCCGCATCGCCTTGACCACGAAGGCCTGTGTTAACATACATAAGACAGCGTATCAATAACGATTCATGGCCATTGATCATCATGGTTGAATAAACAACAGGTGCATGAATCGTAATGGATGTACCCTCAATGATACTATAATTAATAAAATCATTATCTATCCCGAAAAATACTCGGGTCTTCTCCGCTTGACCACCACGGATATAGCCTAAATTGGTAATGAAGTTGCCTTTATAAATGATGTCATTAATGATATCAATGGTAGCCATTTCAGCTATTTCAGATCGATTAATATCACAATAGAGGGCATCACCTTGAATCCTACTGAATCGCTCAGCTTTGAACGTATCTTTGACTTTTAGATTGACCGCATCAACAATTCGAATCAATCCAGAATGAACTAGCGTCTGCAAGTCAACTTCCGCACCTTCTAGCTTGATATCTGAACCAAATTGTGTGACAAAATCATTAGCAGCAAGAATGCTCGCCTCAACATCGAGCTTGCCATGCTCATCCCAGCGTTCAACCTTAGTACGAGAATGCTTCTGAAGGCTCGTTTGTGATCGTGGCGTGGCCTTGTGTTGTTTATTTACCGTGTACTGTGATTTGTCACTGATTGTAAGTTTACCAGAGTGATGGGTGGTATGAGTAACAAGATGGCTACCTTGAATGATCCCCGTTTCACCTCGATTATCAAGTCGCCCTAGCTTGGCTACAGAGCCACTTTGTGCAGTAAGTGATGCAGCATAAGCTACATCAGCAGTATCACTGTATAATTGTGACGAATATAGGGATACGTCCCCTTGTACTAAAAGCGTATCTAAACTAGCTCGAGCACGTCCTTGCATTAATAACACAGACTCATTAGAAACCAAGGCACTACCTGCAACCGTCAGCGACTCTTGCTCAGGATCAATTAAGTCAGTAAATTTCTGCGTTGGGAAAATTTTTCGAGCACGCCCAATAAGAAACTTATATCGCGAAACGAGCCTTTGTATATCTGGTGCAGCAGTTATGTAAAGTTTACTTTTATCAAGCGACAGGTTTTCACAGGCTAGCGCAGTGCGCTTAGACTCAATAGGCCCAGATGAACGTAGATTATTACAGCGTATGAATGAGCCAGTAGCTCTCATGACACCAAATAAACCTCGCTCAAGATTGTACTGGCTCTGTAAAACACACCCCATCATCTCCATTTCACCATCGATATGATGATGAAATTTGCCTGAGTTGGTTTTATCGTGAATCAAGCAGACATCTAATTTGGTACGATTTCGTTGCTGAATGCCATCTACAATAAATATACTATTCTCTATTGTAAATGGAGGCCATTCATACTCTTCCTTTTGTTGAGGAGCTTGATCTGACTTATCTTTTTCATCTTGTGAAACGTTCTGCTTTTTTCTTGGTGGCAAGCTTGCAAGCTCTAACCGTTCAGCTAAGACATGTAATTTACGGGCGATACCCGTCACACGTGTCATCCTTGCTATCTTCGCTTTAACAACTGCATTTGAAACAGTCTCCAGTTGTCCATGCAGTTCATAAGTGTCACTTTCTGCGACAACCCCATTCATGCTCACACGACCATCTAATGAGATATCATGATTAGCCGTTAATTTTGTTTTTTCAAGATTTACCTGTGCAGATTCAGTGCTTCTAATCGATGAGGCCTGGAGTTTCGCTTTGCTAGTTGTTATCGTACCTTGTACACTAATATCATGTCCAGCTGTACAATGCGCCTTCTGCGACAGTTTCAAATGTGCTTCAGATTGAATATTTATAGCTTCGGTAACACTGATTCGTGAGCTTTTACTTGCACTCAATGTACCAGCAGCAACATCCAACATATTGAGGCCGACGCTACTTTCTGAAAAGCTAATTTCTCCCTGCTGCTGTTTCATTACATTTGCTTTGAAATTTGAACCGAAACAACGTGATGATTCAGCTGTGTCAGATTGGATATAGTCCTCAGTAATGGATATCGTTGAATTTTCGAAATTAGCAGAGCCAGCCTGATCAAAGTGGTGGCATGCGAGGTTAGACTGAATAGCCTCTATCGTGCCCTTGTTATGTAATCGATTAACACTACAAGAAGCATCATCTAGGACCATAGAAGAGTGTTTTTGTACTGTTGCTGAGTTACTGACTCTTATCGCCGCATCATAATCTTGCCCTTGCGCTGTAAACTTAACCTTATCTTCCAATACTAAATCATTGACAGCGATTGTATTTCTATTTACCTTGAATATGATATTACCAGCGCCTGAGTTATTGCCTGATAATGCTAACTTTCTTGAGCTAATATTCCTGTTAATGATAACTTTATCACTGGTTGAAATAGAAATTTTGTCATCAGCTATTAAGGAACGGTTGATAATTAGAGGCCCCCTCGCGTCTACTTTAATTGACCTTGCCTTTAGTTGGCAATTAATTGCGACAGGACTCTTTGTACATATCGTCAGACGAAGTTCACCATTAATATAATCAACTTCAGCTATCTTCTTAGCTCCGTCATAAATCTCTGTGAGCTCAGTGACCTGTAAATCTGACGAGGTTAAGATAAAAGGTGTACGCTTGGGCATTATATATTCCTTAAATTTATCGTCTCAAGCTCAAAGACTTGACCTCTAGATCCTGTATTTCACGCACGGTATTTCTAGTTGACAGCAAGGTAAGTTCCGTTAAATCAATCATTGAGTATCGACGACTAATAACTTGGTTGCCTTCAGTTTCAGTCCTAGCGGATTCAACATATGAAGAAAAATCGCTCATTGAGTGTCTGCGATGCATAACTGGACGGCTGTCTTCTGTTTCAGCCAGGCGATTTTTCAAGTAAATTTCAAGCTGCCCCTGATGATCATCATCTAACATATCAGCATTAAGAATTTCATCATATTCTTCATCACAGTCTGAAAATACAGCTCCTGATGTTTGCGCCTCACTCATGCTAGGAGCACCAGAATGCTGTTTCAGTTCTGATACTTCTGCCCTTAGCTGCGCAATTGTAGTTCTTTGCTCTACTACCGCTGTAATCAGTTGCATATTTTTATAACTATAAACTTCAATTTGTTGTTGGTAACCTTGTTCTTTTGCCAGTCTCGCTTCTTCAGTTTGTTGCTGCTGAATTTTCATTGCTTTTGCTTCTTTCTCAGCTTCTTCCTTATGTCTCTTTATTATTTCTTCGTCACGTTCTTGGCGTTTCTTTTCTGCCTCTTCAGCATCTTTAGCACGCCCTTCAATACTCTTTTTTTCAGCAGCATAGTCAATCCATGTCTTTACACCCCATGCTGTTCCAACAACAGCCAATATTGCTCCTATGCCAGCAGTCCATGGATTGTCATAAGCATAATTACCTATCACATTTCCAACATCAGATACTGTCGTAATCTTACGGTCAGTAGTACTGCTTTGCTGCTGGCTGGTTTGTTGACCTTCATTATTTCCTGGCATTTTTCACCTCTCTATCGTCTATTTCTTGCGGGTTGATATTGGTCTTCATGAATTGGTCGCGGGGTGGATTTTTCTTGAAGACTGTAATAACCATTTTTTAATTGTAGAAAAATTTCTTTTTCACAATCCGAGTTAAAGACCTCTGTTCTGATAACTCTTTCTCCCTTAGTATTCAACGTTACTTTTAGCGCTGTTTTATCTTTATCCCCAATAACCTCAATTACCAAGCGCCGTTTAACCATATCTGCGATGGCCATCTCTTCTAAGCTTGTTGGCCAAGTCCCCCTTTTTTTCATCAAGTTACAGTATTCAAACTTCGATTTAAATGCCTCGCTACCTTCTAGAGTAGCTAATTGTCCCACGTTGGGAACCTTGTCCCAGAAACATCGTTGTAGCGATATATCTACTAATCTATTTCGATATAGCTGAATAGCTTCACTCCAGCTGAATTTGCCGACAAATTCTTCTTGTACTTCTTTGTATATCTCTGGTTCTGACATAACAGCATAAAACAATGAATCCGCGCTATTTGCATAAATTTGATCGAATTGTTCATTGATTTTTTGCTCTGTAAGAGGATTTTTTATCGCTTCATCAACACCAGCACCCACACAATTCTTTAACCCATCTTTTAGTTGATCACAGGTTGAAGGTTCACTACGTGAACCAACTTCGCGACGTTGTACCCCAGCTTGCTCATTTCCTGCTGTGGTCCTATCTGTCGATTGACCCGCTGATGAAGTTTTAGGAGGTGTATCACTGGTTGCTTTTGATGATGTTGCCCCACTTCCTTCGGTGTCCTGTGGTTTATGGTAGAAAAATCTCGATATATTATCTGCACTGCCATTGGGCACATCAGAGCGTACACGATCCCACATCCCTGCTGTAGATTTCCCAGGCAGTGGTGGCGGCGAGGGTGGCGGTGCTGCTTTTTGACTAACCCAATCTTTAAGTTGCTCTGGAACTTGACCATATGGTTTATCTGATGCAGAACCAAATGTCACTGACGCGGTGATACCATAATTACTCTCGAGGTGATCTTTTGCAGCCCCCCCTGCATACGAACTTCCTAGCGGTATTGCAACTTGCTCAACTGCATCATTAAGCTCTCTAAACCACTGCTCTTTTTTATATTCATCAGGTACATACTCTTTTGCCATACCATAACTATATTTTGCACCGAACTGTATTCCGTGTGTAGCTACAAAGGTAATGGGACAGGCACAAAACCCAATTGCATGCCCACCAAGCTCTGCTGCCTTAACAAGTGCTTTGCTCCCTGTCTTTTCGGCAAGCGGAATAGCAACGACATTATAGGCTTCTTGAGCCATTTTACTGGGTGTTAATGCTGTTACTGCTCTATAAGCCCCATATCCCATCTTGAGCCAAAAAGCACCTTGACTTACCATTGTTTGGTTCTCACGTTTAACTTTTTCAGCAGCTTGTGCTGATTGGGCTGACTGTGTAGCAGTTGCTGGCACAACCTGTCTGTCGTTCGGTATCATACGACCCCCTAATTTATTATTTTGTCACACGTGCATTTCTAGTTGGCTTTGATACCCTCCCAGAAATGTCTATTAATTATTCATTGATTACTGCGCGCGCAGATAGTAACCGCTGATTCGTCAAATTTCAATACATACTGGTAAAATTAAGCACGGTTGTTTAAATTATTTTCAGGTGGCAGACTATCACCGACTGATGAAGTCTTCATGGGTAGAAAGTACCTATTTCGATGAAACGATTCGTCGATAGATTTCAGCTATAGACGAAAGCCCACAAAAAAACCCGCCGGCGGCGGGTTTCTTTGAAGTCATAAAAATAAACGTGTTAGCTTATCCAAGCGGCCAAGGTCATCAAGGCTAATACGACCAAGAACACGATGAGCGTGCGGTCAACCATGTAAGCAGCATCTTCAACTTTGTTGCCGTTGCCGCCGACATCCATCGCGCCAGCACCGCAGGCTTTGAGGAAAGCTTCATTGTTGCTGGGCCAACTTAGTACGCCTTTGACCCAGGCGGTGAAGCATTTGGCAAAATTACCTACTAAGGCAAACCCTAAACCTAACAAACGCACCGGGATCCAATCGGCATAATCTTGCACGAGTTTGAGGTGCTTCTTCGCAGCGGCTGATTCACCATCATCTTGTAGCAATAACACTAAACGATACACCAACGCACCAACGGCACCAAAAATAACAAACCAAAAGATTATCGCAAAGAAACGCACGTTGGCAGCCCATAATACAGCATCAGCAGTTTTGAGCCCAGTGTCAGCTTGGCCTTGTTTAGCCCCTTGGCCTCCCGCGGCAGCTTGGCTTTGTTTAGCCCCCTGGCCTCCCGTAGCGGCTTGTGCAACCTTGGCAGGCTTTGCATTGGGGTCAAACAAAGTGGTTGAGCCCAAACAATAAAACAGGATCAGAATATTGAAAATCATTCCAACTATTCCATACCAAAAACAGGCAAATAAGCACTGCAGCAATACCACCACAACCACTAGCGGTATAACCGCTAATATAATCGTCGTCAGACGGTTGGTGATTTTGGCTTTAGCCAGATATTTGTGTGCAAGGTGGAAGTAACAGCCCAGCCAATGATAACAACGGAATTTTGCGAGCATGCTCACATACCGATCAAGAGCGAGGGCGATGAGTACAGCGATTAACGTCATAGCAACCATCCATATCTAAAAACTGAATAAGCGAAGGCTTCATTTTTGAAGCACCGCAATTGTGTAATATAGCATATCCTATTGATTATGGGAGACTTTTCATTAGTTCTTGCCAGTTTTTTTGCTTAGGAGTAGAACACTGCCTCTCTTCTCACGATGGGGAATTCTCAAAGGGGAGAATCGTGGTTCTCCCCTTTGAGCGCCGCCCGTGCAGCTTGGCGGCACAGGCGATAATACTTGGGAAGCGGTTGCAGCTTCTCAGCGGCGGACGCTGGGGGAGACTTTTTGGCGCAGATTCTAAGGATCAATCCGCCTTACTCAGAAGCTGGCGAAAATACTGCCAATCAAAGGTCGGGCCTGGGTCCGTTTTTCGTCCCGGCGCCACATCGCTGTGGGCAACGATACGCTCAGGGGTAATATCCGGGTATTGCTGCATTAGTTCTGCACAAATCTTTGCGAGACGCTGGTATTGCACGTCCTCATAAGCAACATCCCCTGTGCCCTCCAGTTCAATCCCAATAGAATAATCATTACATTCCCGCTGACCTTGGAATTCCGACACCCCCGCATGCCAGGCACGCTTCTCAAATGGCACAAACTGGGTTAGCTCCCCGGCCCTATCAATCAATAAATGGGCAGATACCGGCGTCCCCACGATACCAAGATAATAAGGGTGGCCATCGGGGGGCAAACAATTGGTGAAGAGCTTGATAATATCGTCACCACCGAATTCCCCTGGTGGCAAACTGATGCTGTGCACGACAATCAGCGAAACCACGGCGCCTTCAGGGCGCTCATTGTAGTTGGTGGTCGGAATATACCGCGCTGCTGGCATCACGCCAGCCTCTGGCTCCAGTACAAACTCAGTCACGGCGCATTTTCTCCGTTAAGGCTAATGGCGTGGGGTATTTTAGGACAACGAAATACGATGACACCACAAACGTGATAATCGTCGTCGCTTGGATCAAATACGACGCTGACTCGCCGATTAAATCTGTACTGGCAGCAAGATAAGCAACTAATAAAGAAAACTCACTGATTTGACCTAAACGAAAGCCCACTTCCCAGGCGACTTTTTTGTCTTCTTTGGCCCGATGCAATAGTACTTGGAACACGACAGGTTTGAAAACCAACATTAATACACCTAAGATCAATGCCGGCACCAACACGACATTTAAGAATTGCAGATTGAAACTCGCTCCGATGGAAAAGAAAAACAACACCAAGAAAAAATCCCGCAGCGGTTTCAAACTCTCAGAGATATAAAGAGCAATAGGACTCGCCGCGATAGCAACCCCAGCAATAAAAGCACCGATTTCGTCCGATAATCCCAACAAACTAGCAAGCTTTGCCATCCCCAAACACCATGCAATTGATAGCAAAAACACGTATTCCTGCACTTGGTCAAAACGTGAAAGTAATTTAACGAGTACGTAACGCTCCATCAAAAAGGCAAACAGCAATAACCCCGGAAAGGCCACAACAATCGTCACTATATCACCGATATGTAGACCATTACTCCCCGCCCCATGTAGCAGTAATAATGTCACAATGGCAATTAAATCTTGCATCAGCAAGATACTGATCATTACTTCACCGGTATGCTGGTGGTGAAGAATCGTGGTTGGTAATAGCTTCAAGCCAATAATGGTACTGGAAAACATCATCGCAGCACCAATCACAACAGCTTCGGTATTGTTAAAACCAAAAGCCCGGCCAACGACATAACCTAAGGCAATAAACACCACCGAACTGATCAGCGCAATCCAGGTTACTTTACGTAACATATGCCAGAGGTTTTGGGGGTGCAGGTTCAAGCCTAACAGGAACAATAAGAAGATGATCCCAATCTCACCGGTTTGTTTAATCATTTCGGAATCGGAGACCAAGCCTAAGCCCCAAGGCCCTAGGATGATGCCCAACAACATATACACCACTAACAGGGATTGGCGGGTATATAATGCCAGGGTGGACAAGATAGCCGCCCCCGCAAAGATCAGAAATATTGAAAATACGATGCCACCACCGTCGTGCACAGGACTCTCCTTCGAAACTATAGCCCGACATGTTAACACGATTAACCCAAAAAATTCTCAGCCATCATGAAAAAAAACCGCCTAAATTGGCATAATTCTTGATTTCACCGGCAAACGAACTATGCTTAAAATGTGGCCACAGGTAACCATTCTATGATGACAGCAATGATACGGCGGTTCGTAAATGAACATCGGCTTTTCGTCTCTGCTCTATTACTCGGGCTGAGCTGCGCTGTCCTATTGGCTTGTGGCAGTGGTAGCCACCCGGCCAATTCCTTTAAGCACAGCGATGACCACGTGCATACCGCAGCAATCTCACCCAGTGGCGAATATGCCTTGGTTGCCACCTCCCCTCACAGTGTGGAAATTTGGGATCTGAAAAAAAACAGTACCGCCCACACCTTGGACCATCAGACCCACCAAATCTCTGTGATTGACTCTGCTATCTCACCGGATGATACCTATGCCCTGACCGCTGGCAAGCATTCTGTGAGCCTGTGGGGACTGAATACAGGTAATCTCTATAACTCCTTCGAGTTGCCAGGCAATATCATCGATGTCGCTCTCTCCAATAATGGCCGTCATGGCTTGATAGCGCTGGATAATAATACGGCGATTTATGTCGACCTGCGTACCGGCAACACCCTGCAAACCTTTCAACATAACGATAAAGTCACTAGCGTTGGCCTATCACGCCATGGTGAATTTGCTATTACTGGCTCGCTGGATGGCACAGCGAAGATTTGGGACCCCAAGACAGGCCAATTATTAAACATTATTGAGCATGACACCCCCGTGAATCTTGTTGCAATCTCCCGTCTTGGCACCTACGCCATGACCAGCGGCGAGAATACAGCTATTAAGATATGGCATGTGGAAGACGGCAAATTGCTACGGGAATTGGAAGGCCCACCTAAGACCCTCGCCAGTGCCCGTTTTTCCCCTGATGAGAGCTTGCTGGCAGCAGGGTGCAAACCACAAACCCTGGCCCTGTGGAACGTCCAAACGGGAGAATTACTGGATTCCTGGGTAATGCCGAAAAAAGCCTTTTGGCGCCCCACCATCGTTAACGTCCTGGGGGTGAGTTTTAGCCCCGATAAGCGCTTTATCCTGACCGAAGACTCCCTCGGCCGGCACCATCAGTGGCCCCTACCGGGCGCTATGGACAAATAAACTGCCCTAAGGTCTTGCATTCATTAGAAAAAAAATATAATAGTATCTATTGTTCAGCAAAAATCGCTGCTTAATGCTATTTTAAGATTGCTTGCCTAAACTTAACCCATGCAAGTAATAAAAATTGAACACCTATGGAGATGTTATGAAACTCACCGGTAAACGACAAGAGGAAGGCAAGGGATTCCTGATGATCGTGGAGATCCCCCAGAATGCCAAACATATGGACCGTGACGAGCTATTAGAGAAGCTTGCCGACAATGCCCGTCTTCGTAACAAGATCTTTGGCGAGCACGGCTCAAAACCACACACTACTGAAATCACTGCCCACCGTGACTTGGGCAAAATTCGCAGTATGCTAGAACGTTATCCGCACCAGACCACAGCGGATCTCATTGCTGAATTACCCAGCAACGTACGCCAGAATTACCCACAAAATTACCCCAGTACTGGGGATTTTTGTTTATTGGAGTTCGAATTGGATGAAAAGCATGACAATTTATTCAATCGCGGACAGCAACTTAAAATCATTAATATAAACAGCAATTAAGGACTAAAACCATGAGTGACCCGAAAAAGCCAACCAGCCAAGCTGAATTAATGGGTGGCCATTTAGGCACATTCCATCGTCAACCTGAAGAACGAAAACACGCCCCAGCAGAGCAAGCACCTGTTGATGCTTTTCAAGCCAGTAATATTGCGGGTATGTGGGCAGTCGGCGAAGTTGCTGAGAAGCTACCTAGGAATGTCGGCTCAACTGGCCCCATCTATGAAGCCTCAAACGGCAAAGTTGTCGATCTCGATACTAAAGCGCCCAGAGCTCCTGGCCCTCGTCCAGCTAGATAATGTTTATTTTCTCCATATTGCTGGATCTTAAACACCCACTCGTTTAAGATCTCAGCGTTATTTATATCCAGTGAAGATAAATTTAGGGGTGATAGTAACCTGTTGAAGGAAATACCATGTCTAAGTACCAAAAATTGCTTGATGTCGCCAAAGTGATTGCGAGCTAATTATGCGATTAACACCCGACGAAATCGATGCCATTATCTCAGTATTGTCACCCTACATAAAGATCACTGCCGAATTAAAGCTTTTTGGCAGCAGGGTTGACGATGCAAAGAAAGGTGGTGATATTGACTTGTTACTCATTGTCGCCGAATCAACTGCCAGAAGTGAAATCATCTACCATAAACCAGAAATTCTTGGCGAAATCAAACACCGCATTGGCGATCAAAAAATAGATATTCTCGTAACAACATCCACTGCGGCAAAAACTGATGCCTTCATTCAAACCATTTTGCCCGATTCCATATCTTTAAAGCAGTGGACATAATCTTATATTCGCTTAATCCCCCAGCGACATCAACGAGGCATTACCGCCGGCAGCGGTAGTGTCCACGGAGAGGGTACGTTCGGTGCACAGGCGGAAGAGATAGTGAGGCCCGCCCGCTTTGGGGCCAGTGCCCGAGAGCCCTTCACCACCAAAGGGTTGTACACCAACTACTGCACCAATCATGGTGCGATTAACATAGGCATTACCTACTTTAACCCGCGCCTGGATATAATCCACCGTCTCATCAATTCGACTATGAATCCCGAGAGTAAGACCGTAGCCGGTATTGTTAATCGCTTCAATGACATTATCCAAATCCTGGGCTTGGTAACGAATGACATGCAAGATGGGACCAAAGACTTCACGAGGTAATTGCGCCAATGTTTTAATTTCAAAGACAACCGGGGCAAAGTAATTGCCGTTCACGGTGCCATTCAACGGTGCTTCGGCTAATAGTATGCCTTCCTGCGCCATCGCGTCACGATGGGTTTTTAGCATCGTTAATGCATCTTTATCAATGACAGGACCAACATCAGTGGCCAAAAAGCTGGGGTCGCCGACAGTTAATTCTGCCATCGCACCTTTCAGCATGGTAATGAAACCATCTGCTACATCGTCTTGCACAAACAACACTCTGAGAGCTGAACAACGTTGCCCAGCACTGCCAAAGGCAGATTGAATAACATCTAATACCGCTTGCTCCGGCAGTGCAGTGGAATCCATTATCATACAATTTTGGCCGCCGGTCTCAGCGATGAAAGGCACAATAGGACCTTCACGAGCAGCGAGACTTTGATTGATTAAACGGGCTGTCTGGGTCGAGCCAGTGAACATCACACCCGCAATGCGTGAATCATTCACAAGCCCTGCGCCGATAGTTTCTCCAGGCCCCGGTACTAATTGCAAGGCCTCACCGGGCACACCGGCTTCAAGCAGTAATTGCACCGCCATGGTGGCAATAATCGGCGTTTGTTCGGCAGGCTTAGCCACTACGGTATTGCCCGTGACCAAAGCGGCAACCACTTGTCCCATAAAGATAGCCAGGGGAAAATTCCACGGGCTAATACAGGCGATAACGCCTCGCCCATGCAGGGTCAATTGATTAAACTCACCCGTAGGGCCTGGCATGACTTTCGCCTGTGTCATTTCTTGCTTAGCTATAGCCGCATAGTAACGACAAAAATCCACGGCTTCGCGAATTTCAGCGACGGCATCAGCGACAGTCTTACCCGCTTCACGTATTGCTACCGCCATAAACTCAGCACTACGGGCTTCTAATAAATCAGCTGCCTTCTCTAGACACGCTGCCCGCTCAACCACGGGTGTTTGATTCCACGCAACTTGAGCCGCAAAGGCTGAGTCAATTGCACGCTTTAATAGTTTACTGTCTGCATCACTGACTTGGCCAATAGTGCGGGAATGGTTACTGGAATCATGGGCGGGGCGCATAGTTTCTGTCTGCAGTTGGCCGTTGATAACGGGGCCACCTTGCCATTGGTTTTTGCAGGCTTGCTCTAACTTGTCATGTAACTCTTCGAGTAACGCAATATTGGTTAAATCCAAACCGCGAGAATTGCGGCGCAAATCACCGTACAGTGCTTCTGGTAGTGGAATGCTGGGATGAGGGATATGGGTGAGCTTTGCTGTTTTAACAACCGGATCAGCAATGATATCCTCGATAGGGAGTTTTTCATCGACAATACGATTGACGAATGAGGTATTGGCACCATTCTCCAATAAGCGTCGCACTAAATAGCCTAACAAGTCTTCATGGCTACCTACTGGCGCGTAGATTCGACAGGGGATATTATAGTCCCCTTCCCCAACCACACTGTCGTAGAGGCTCTGTCCCATTCCATGTAAACACTGAAATTCAAAATCCCGCCGCCTGCCTGCGAGCTCTAAGACTGTCGCCACACTATTGGCGTTGTGAGTAGCAAATTGCGGAAAAAACACCTCACCCGCATCTAAAATCTTTTTGGCGCAAGCTATAAAGGATACATCGGTCGATGACTTGCGGGTAAACACGGGATAGCCATCATAGCCATTCTCTTGGCTGAGTTTAATTTCCGTATCCCAATAAGCCCCTTTGATCAAACGCACCATAATACGCCGCTCATATCGGCGGGCTAAATCCACTAACCAATCGATGACCGCCGGCGCACGCTTTTGATAAGACTGTACCGCTAAACCAAAACCTTGCCAGCCGTCTAGTGAGGCATCACTGAAAACCTGCTCGATAATATCTAACGATAAATCTAAACAATGGGCTTCTTCGGCATCAATGGTTAAATTGATATTATGGCGCTTGGCTAACTGAGCCAAGGTTAATACTTTAGCGCTAATGGCCGGGACTGCCTTGTGGTATTGGGCAAACTCATAACGGGGGTGCAGGGCCGAAAGCTTCACTGAGACACCAGGATTATGTTCCGGTCTATCACCTTTGGCCTGTTGGCCAATGGCTTCAATGGCTTCAATATATGCTTTAAAATAGACTTCTGCATCCTCTGCAGTACGCGCAGCCTCACCGAGCATATCGTAGGAGTAGCTGTAGCCTTTGTCTTCTAATTCCTTGGCGCGAGTCAGGGCTTCATTAATTGTCCGTCCCATAACGAATTGCCGACCTAAAACTTTCATGGCGTAACTAACAGATTTACGCAGCACCGGCTCACCACTGCGACCAGCAATCTTCTTGAGTGCACTGCCGAGCGTTTTGCTGTGTAATTCATTCCAGGTAAACACTTTCCCCGTTAACATCAAGCCCCAAGTGGCAGCATTGACGAACATCGATTCACTCTTGCCCGCATGTTCTTCCCAATCAGCGGCCGAGAGCTTGTCTTTGATGAGCTTGTCGATAGTCTCTTTGTCCGGAACCCGCAACAGGGCTTCCGCCAAACACATCAACGCAATGCCCTCTTCACTGGATAAATCATACTGGGTCAAGAATGCATCTAAGCCGCCTTTGCCCAAACGCTGGCGGCGGACTTTCTCGACTAAGTCTGTGGCGACAGCGGCAATACGGTCTTGGGCAGCCTTAGAAAGGCTCGCTTGCTTTAAGAGGGCTTGGACGGCTTCAGTCTCGTCCATATGGTAGGCATTGGTTACCGCTTTACGTAAAGGGGACTGTTCATTTAATGGCTTTTTGAATATCATAGAGTACCCTGAATAATTCATAACTTATCGATTCTAGTGGGAATTGCATCGAAAAGAAAGCTATTGCTCGGCCTTCGCGACCCAGTCTACTTTATAAGAATCTCGGTTATATTCTGGTGTAAATAATTTGTGAAAATTGAGCACCCGGAAGATCTCCAGTACCACATCATTCATATTGATGATGTGCACATCAGCCCCCCGCTTTGCAGCACATTCCCTAAGGGCCAAAAGCATCCCCAGTGCAGTACTATCCATATAACGAACTTGTTCCATATTGATAATATATTGCGTAATTTGTTCAGGGAAGCCCTCATAGTTTTCACGAAACGTGCTCGCCTTAGATGCATCAAAGTCCCCACTGATAGTCAGGGTCAAGGCTTTGTTTTCTTTGTCATAGTCAGTCATTATTGACATTATCGTTCCCTCAGAGCACGTTCTTTCGCTTTTAAGAAAGGTTTCAATATATAATCTAGCACTGATTTTTTGCCAGTGAGAATATCCACAGTCACCACCATCCCGGGAATTATCGGTAATGGCTTTTCTTCTGTACCCAGCGCATTCTTTTGAGTACGGACCAAAATCTTGTAGAACTCCTCCTCGCGCCGATTTTCGTCTTCTTCAATGGTGTCAGCACTGATATATTCAACGGTTCCAGGCAAACTACCATAAATCGAAAAGTCATAAGCAGAAACTTTGACGATAGCCTCTTGACCAGGATGGATAAAAGCAATATCTGATGGCTTAACTTTTGCTTCAATTAACAGGGTATCTTCAAACGGCACAATCTCCATAATATCCATTCCTGGTTTAATAACACCTCCAATCGTAGAAATATTGATTTTTTTGACGGTACCTTTCACTGGTGACTTGATTGTGGTTCGAACCATCCTGTCTTCCATCGCCAAAATTGATTCCGACAGCGCCGATAATTCTGCGTCTTTTTCGTTAAACTTAGTCCGTGCATCGGTGCGGAATCGGTCTTTTTCGCTCTCAATCTTACCTTCTAAGTCATTCACCTCGCGCTGCAAGCGCAATAACTCAAGTTGTGACATCAAACCTTCATCCACCAAGGGTTTGGTAATATCTAATTCTTTGACCGCAAGTTCATAGCTTTTTTCGAGGGTTTTGAGATTGCTGGCTAATTGATCTTGGTTAAATTCAAAAAGTTTATCCTCACTTTTGACAACTTCCGGTGCTTCTTGCTCAACAACTTTGGGGTATTCAACTTTATCTTTGCCGAGAGACTCTGCCCGTAACCGTGATGTCGTCGCTAACAAAGCCAGATATCGTGAGCGTGCTTCACGGTACGATGACGCAAAACGAGTATCATCAATCCGCAATAGGACTTGGCCTTTTTCTACGACATCACCTTCACTGACCAAGATCTCAGATAAAATGCCCCCTTCGAGGTTTTGGATCACTTGGACTTGAGACGAAGGTATGACTTTTCCCATTGCATTGGTCGTTTCATCGATGATAGCATACTTCGCCCAAATAATCGCAACAATGATAAAAGCACCAATCGCATACAACAGTGCATTAGCCCAAAATGAAGATTCGTTTAAGATTGCGAGTTTTTTGTCGTCAAGGTACGGCAAGTCTTCATCCTTGAGACTTGAACGCTCAACATTGATATCAAGTTTGTTTTTTGTTTCAGCAAACTTATTGGCTATCGTCTTCAGCTTGCTCTTGATTGCTTCTTTCATTGCGCACCTGTTGTAAAAACTCCAGTACCTTATCCTTTGGACCATCAGCAATAATTTTACCATGCTGCAATACCAAAATTCGGCTAACAATTTGTAATAGCGGGATCTTATGTGTCACTAAGATGGCTGTTTTATCTTTTAAGGTCTCTTGCATATTCTTCACAAAAGCAGCTTCTGTGCTATTGTCCATTGAACTGCTAGGCTCATCAAAAAGCATAATACTCGGTGACATCAATAAAGCCCGCGCCACCGTAATTGTTTGGATCTGACCGCCCGAAAGACCCACGCCATTCTCACCTATCAAAGCATCAAATCCATTCGGCATCGCCCCAATAAAATTATACGCACCCGCTGCCTGAGCCGCCCTTAAAATTTCGGTATCATCAACCCATGGTGCTCGCACAGCGATATTATCTCGAACACTACCAAAAAATACTTTTGGCTCTTGTTGCACATAACCCAGGTTACGACGTAGATCAGCTGGATCAATCTGCGAAATATCAGTCCCGTCAATTTTGATAGCCCCATTCGTGGGTTGGTAAAATCCCATAATTAAATTAAAAATCGTTGTTTTACCCGATCCCATATTACCAACTAAAGCGACTTTTTCGTGGGGGTTAATGCGGAATGAAACCCCCTTGAGTAAATCATTCTCGGTATCGGGATAACGGAAACTCACATCATCAAAAACAATTTCACCTTTAAGCGTGGGTCGGTGTAAAAACTTCTGGGTTGTAGGTCGTTCTTGTGGCAACTCCATCAAGGTATTTAATGCAGCAAGCGAAACCTTGGTCATCTGATAACGCGTCAATAACGCAGTGATTTGACCCAAAGGCGATAATGCCCGAGTACTGAGGATAGTACAGGCAATCAAGCCACCCACCGTTAACTCATTAGCCTGGATCAGATAAACCCCGGTGATCACAACAAACACACTCGTTAACAATACTGTCACCGTAGTAATATTCGTGGCTAAAGCGGAGTAAAAGCGCGTCTTAAGCCCTGCATCTGCAGTCATCGCCACGAATTTTTCCCAGCGACTTAATATTTGTCCTTCTGCCGTTAAACTTTTAATGACATCGATATTATTGAGTGACTCAATCATAATGGCATGCTTCTGCGCACCCCCAACATATGCATCATTCACAAGGTGGTTCAAGGGGATACTAATCAATATCGCACTGATAATAATAAAAGGCGCCGTGATTAACGGCACGATAGCGATAAAACCACCAATAAAATAAATCAAGGCAATAAACAGAAACACAAAGGGCAAGTCCACAAGCCCCGCTATGGTTGCAGAAGTAAAGAAATCCCTAACCGTCTCAAAATCTCGTAGATGCATTGCTTGCACGCCAGTTGACGCCGCTCTATGCTCCATTCGAATCCCCAGGGCTTGCTCAAATAACCGGCTCCCTAATAAAATATCAACTTTTTTGCTGGCGAAATCGATAAAGTAACTCCGTAGTGTCTTTAGGATAAAATCAAATCCGAATACAATCGTCACACCAATGGCTAATACCCATAATGTCTCGATAGCATTATTCGGTACAACTCTATCGTAAACATTCATAATAAATAATGGGGATGCTACTGCAAACAAGTTAACGAAAAACGACGCGAAGATCACTTGACCATAGTAATTTCTAAACTTCCACAGCGTACCCCAGAACCAGAGACGGGGTTTTTTGATGATATCATCTTGTTCAGCACGTTTTTCAAATTCTTCTTTGACTTGTACTAAGAAGATAAACCCAGAATATTGCTCTTCTAGTTCTTTTAATGAAATCGTATTAACGCCGCCTTCTGTTTCAGGAAATACGACACAGGCTTTATTTTTTTTGAGTTTAGTGAGTACACATGCCCCACCATCTTTTGTCATTATCACTGCTGGTAACACTAACGGTGAAATATTACGGAGTGGACGTTCAGCATATCGAGCAATAAAACCGCCACGTTCAGCAGCCCGGATGAACAAGTCCGGTGTCAAGCGATTATTGACTAATGGTAAACCGGCGCGCAAAGCTTCAGCCGAACAGGGTTGCTGCTTCATCTTTGAGATCAACACCAAACATTCTAGTAAAGGATCATGATACTCATGTTGCTTGATGTGTGCTTCGTCCATGGCTTCCGCCATCGTAACCTCGCTTATCTTTTTTGGTTATATTTCAATCAGTTATAAATAGATACGTTACTTTTGAGTATAGACGAGATTTTTACAAAGATAGGTTAATCAAGACATTTAGTCAGAAATTACCGTTAGAGACGGGAAGCCTAGCAGGAGCCGCTAAGATTAAATTGCAGTTCACAAAAAAATACCACCCGAAGGTGGTATTGATGATAGGTTATATTGTTTGAATACTAGGCTTTGTCAGACTTACTCGCAAATGGGTTAGGAAGCCCACCGAAGAAATGCTTCTTCTCATCTGCTTTTGCAGTTTTGATCTCTCCAGGGGAATCATTTGCTGCTACTTTCGTCGACTTCTCGTCTGCTTTTGCAGCAGTCTTGGTGTCTTTGGACTTAGCTGCTGTCTTGGTATCTTTGGACTTAGCCGCTGTCTTGGTGTCTTTGGACTTAGCTGCTGTCTTGGTGTCTTTGGACTTAGCCGCTGTCGCAGTAGTCTTGTTATCTGCTTTAGCTAATGTCGTCTTACTGTCACTATCTGCTTTTGCAAACGATGCCGCCCCGGTATGAGCAGCCTGTGGGAAATTCATGGCATTTACTTGATTTGCAGAAGCATTAGGGTAGTGAACATTAGACTTCACATTCGCTGGACGCTGCGCCACGATATTGTGGTTATGGTTGTACAGCGTGCTAGTCAAAATACCCATGCTTGCCAATAATCGATAAGTACCGATACGTTTGTCATACAAACCATCAATATAGTCAGATTTTGCATTAAAATACTCAGTCTCAGCATTCAATAAGTCAAACAGGGTACGTTGGCCCAACTGGAATTGTTTACCATAAGCTTCGAGTACTTTATTACTCTTATCCATATGACGCTTTAAGTAAGGGATGCTGCGTTTAGCCGCTTGTAGATTATTCCAAGACAATGCCACATCTTCGGTAACATCGCGACGAATATTCGCTGTTTCGTGCCGCGCTTCACTTTCCCGTGCATGTGCAGCATCTACACCAGCCATGTCGCTACCACCATTAAAGACGTTATAGGTCATGCGCACCATAGCTTCAGCATCATTATTGTGGCCCTTGACACCATCCAAGTCATTCTGGAAAGTTGCGCCTAAGTCAGCTCTGAAGGTCGGGTAATAAGCAGACTTCGCCACACCGACAGCTGCCTTGCTGGCTTCGAGGCGCGAGTCTGTTGCACCAATTGTTGGATTATGGTCGATACCAATTTTTTGTGCTTCTTTGAGACTTGCAGGAACATGAGGCAAGCGCGGTAATGTCATTTGCTGTGGCGCACTATGGCCGACAACTTTGAAATAGGTATCATAAGCATCTGCCAAACGACCACGGGATAATTGCAGTCTAGAGCGCGAACGGGCTAAACGGCCATCCGCTAATTCTAGTTCGGATTTACGACCAGCACCAGCAGTTAACCGTTTACGGACTTTCTCGAGGGTTCGTTGGTGAGCTTTGACATCTGAAACCGCTACAGCCACTAATTCACGGTTACGCTTCACGTTCAAATAGGCTTCAGCAGCATCAAATGCTAATGATTCTTGGGTTTCATTGATTTGGAATTTACGGACACTGAGATCGGACTTGCGTTGGCGAACCGTATTGCTCACATTGCCACCATCAAACAATAATTGGCTAGCAACAATTGCACTCTCTTGACGTGTCAAGGTGCGCTTAGTTTGGCCTGCGGCGCGGGTAGCAGGGTTATCACTTTGCTCCTTACCGATACCAGCCTCCATATCAACCCGAGGCAAATATCCACCTTTGGCTTGCTGGACTTCTTTTTGGGCAGCATGCTCAGCAGCCTTGGCACCCATGATGTTAGGATTAGTTGTAATTGCTTGTTGAACAGCATCTTCAAGACCATTCGCCATGGCAGATGTTGAAAGAACAACACCACCTACCAACATGATAGCTTTATATAAATTTGATTTCATAATTCAATCCATTCCCAAAAAGCGCTCCCAATAATATTCTGATTATAGTTTAATAACAAGAGGTTGCCAGTTTTTGCAATGATTCTTACAAACTTTTTTGAGGGGACAATAGATAGCTTAAAATTTTTACAGCCTCATCTTAATCAGCACTAACCACGGCCACCATATATAGATAGGTGTAGATAGGTCTAAAACAAATCCTCTAACTCAATCACGCTGTCTATAATTTCGTCAGACCAAACATTGGCCTTTATACCCATCGTAGAAACCAACACGACCGAAACCTGCACCGCATCTGGAAATTGTTTCTGGTAAACGTCGATCTTATTGAGTAAATTTTTTGCTATTTTCTTATCAATCTGCAGCTTATTATTGCTGTATTTAATTTCACACAAGCTGACAATACCATCATCACGAGCTATTAATAGATCAATCTGAGCCCCATTGTCATTACTTCCCGCTATCGGGCTGTACTGCCAGTGCCCCATTTGGCAATGGATGTCCATGAGATTAAGGGCTTGGCGAATTTTATGGATATGCTTCTGGCAAATGCTCTCAAAGGTATAACCCGACCAGCTGCGCCACTGCGGCGACTTCGCTGCTAAATGCCAATAGTTGGCTTTTGTATCCCTCACAGACTGTTCCTTGTAAGGCTCCACCCAGTTCAAATAAAAATACGTATACTCATCAATTACGCGGTAGTATTGATCACGCTTACTACGGCCATAGGGTAAGTACTTTTGGATAAAACCTGCCGCTTCTAACTCTGACAGTCGCTTGGTGAAAGTGCCGCCTGTTTTTTTACCCAACCGTTGACTCAGTGTCTGAATCGATAAGCCATAGCGAGCTTTAGCAATCTCACGAACAATATTTAAATTAAGTTCTGCATTCTCAAACAGCGAGGCAAATAAACGATTAAACTCATCATACAATAAACCATCCTGCTTAAAGCACATGTCATTGATATTCTGGACTGCCGATTTGGATTTTTTAATTTGTTTCAAATAATGTGGGATACCACCCGTTATCATATATGTGTCAAGTATCTGTTTATGGCTGAGCTTAATCTGTCGGGCAGCCAAAAATTCTTTTGTTTGCGACAAATCATAAGGTTGCAATAATAGCGTATTGGTCAAGCGGTTATACAGGCCACCTTTTGCATTAATTAAATTGTCCAACATCCATGACGCTGCAGAACCACAAACAATCAATTTCAAATTAGGCATGCGTGACCAACGAGTATTCCAAAAATAATCAAGATTCTGAATAAAGCGAGAACGCTTGCTCGCCAGCCACGGTAATTCATCTAAAAATATCGTTATCTTTTTGCGTGGCGACTGTTTAGCAATTTCATCCGTTAGGCGGTTAAATGCTTCACGCCAAGACGCAGGTGGTTGTAAAGCGACACCAGAATAAAACGTATCGGCAAGACTTTGAGTGTAGTTTAATAGTTGGTCCCCCATAGCACCATCTTTAATCCCAGTTAACTCAAAGTAAACACCTTTATTGGAAAAGTACTCTCGTATAAGATGGGTCTTGCCTACTCGTCTACGGCCATAGACAGCGACAAACTCGGCTTCTTTTGACTGCCAAATTTGGTCCAAAAACGCCAGTTCCAAGCGCCGCCCTATAATATTCTGTACACCCATCTTTGCCCCAACTCATAAAGTTATCGCTGATTATAGACAATTATAATCAGCGATAACTTTTTTCGCAAGAAGTTATCGCTGATTATAATTATTTATATGCAGCGATAACTTTTTTGGGGAGGAGTTGTCGCTGATTTGCCAAGATGGTGGGCGAGCTTAGTGCTGTTCACTCACCCGATGATTTTGGCTATGTTAGGCCGGGGTTTTACATGTTTCTTCGTAACGCGCCATGCTAGAGCGGATTTCGTGCTGTGCTTCATCAACCCCAGCCCAGCCTTCTATCTTGACCCATTTGCCCTCCTCAAGATCTTTGTAATGCTCAAAGAAATGGGAAATTGAAGTCAACAGGTAGGTTGGCACATCATCTGGAGTACGCACGTTCTTGTATTCAGGTGAGAGACTTTCAACAGGCACGGCTAAGACTTTGGCATCTTCGCCCTTCTCATCAGTCATCTTCAACACCCCAATAGGACGAGCCTCAATAACCGCACCAGAAATCAACGGTACCGGGGTGATAACTAAGACATCCACCGGATCGCCATCGTCAGAAAGCGTCTTGGGTATATAACCATAGTTACAAGGGTAAAACATCGCTGTCGCCATAAAACGGTCAACAATAAGCGCGCCGGTTTCTTTGTCTACTTCGTATTTCACCGGGCCACTACGAGCGGGGATCTCGATGATGACATTACAAGATTCGGGGGCACTTTTGCCAGGAGTTACTTTCTCTAAATTCATAGTATTACCTTTGTTATTGATTCGTTAACACCAACATTGCCATCATTGGACCGCAGCACAATGACCGCAATGTTCAGCCTTCATGTAGTGGGGAATTTGCCCCTCAGTTAATTCAATGGGATTTTGACACTTCTGACATTGGCCATAATTTGACACGCTCAGATCTGTCTTTAAGGCTACTCGACCGTCAAAAACATAACAATCACCGTGATAATGCTCACCCCCACATTCTTCGAAATATTTTAAAATCCCGCCATCCAGTTGATATACTTCTTTGAAGCCCTTCTCCATCATAATGGGCGAAGCCTTCTCGCAACGGATCCCGCCAGTACAGAACATAACTACCGGCTTGTCTTTAATGGCAGGGTCAAGCTTGTCTATCGCCTCATCAAAAGCGCTGAATTCCTGAATATCCAAATCAACCGCACCATCAAAGGTACCGAATTTGATTTCATAATCATTGCGAGTATCGAGAATAAACATATCCTTACCCTCGTCGTACCATTGCTTCAAGGTTGCAGCGGAAATATGAGGCCCGGTGAATTTGCCAGGATTAACTTCTGGTCTACCGGTAGTGATGGCTTCTTTCTTCACCCGAACGCGCAGACGGCGAAAAGGAATACGGTCAGAATAGCTTTGTTTGAATACGATACCCGCAAAATTAGGGTCCGTCTCAAGGAATGCCCGATAGGCATCCGTAGCCTCGCGACTGCCTGCAAGTAGATGATTAGAGCCCTCTGGCGTCAATAATACCGTGCCCATGAGGCCCAAAGCCTTGCATTTGTCCTTGAATAGGCGCTGATAGTCCTGGAGGTTATCCAGTTCGGCGAATTTATAGCCGGAAATGTTAACAATGTCATTCATAGCTGCAAACCATAAGTGTTGTTAAAGAGGGACGCATTATCACGGAGATATGGCTAAAAAGCAAGCGCCGGCACGGTTAAATGCCCTCCCACCCCGGTCTGCAACGTCGCCTGGGTGCTGAAGCTGATGGGGCAATTCTGGGTACCATGGCCAACGCGAGCAGTTTGTAACACAGGCATAGCCAAGCCTTGAGCAAACTGCACCAACGCCCGTTGTAATGCTTCACGGGTTTTGGCTTGTTCTGCTGCATCTGCCCCCCAAGTATTGGCAAACACATCACCGAAGATTATGGTTTTTGCGTCAGTGAAAAAACCTATCCGTTGCAAATGCTTCAAAGTTCGACTGACTTTGTGGGGTCGTTCTGCTACTTCTTCGATTAACACAATTTTGCCCGCGGTTTGAATTTCCCAACTGTCTTTTAAACTCAAATGCACCAAACTTAAATTGCCGCCAGTGATGGTCGCCTTAATAGTTGTATTGTCTTTTGCCGCCGTATTCAACGGTGCTAAATCATCAATGACAATGGCCTTGTCCCGTAACAAATAGTCAAAACTCCGCTCAATCGATGCCGGGTCTATTTTGTTCTCGACTATCTGTAATAACCCAGGACCGTGTACACAGGGCCATTGATAACGATCAGCAAAATAAACCAATAACGGGGTAAAATCACTAAATCCTATCAAGACTTTAGGTGTGGTTTGCTTTAAAGCACTGTCATAGGCTTGTAAATATGGCAATAGATCAGCACTGCCTTCCCCACCCCGCAAACTCCATATCGTGCCAATATTATCATTGAGCAAATAGCCTAAAAGGATTTCTGCCCGCTGTGTGGCCGGCAAACCTTGGTAGGTATCATGTTGATAAACCCCTTGTAAGCCGTAGGATTGACACATACGTTGGATGGCTTTAACCTGTTGCTCATCCGCTAGCGTGGTGCCGGTACAGACTAATGCGACGTCCTTTTCGGTATTGAGTGCCATGGTTATAACTCCGTGTTGCTGCGCACAAGGCTCAAAAATTCATGGCGGGTGGCTTGTTGATCGCGAAACGAACCCAACATACAAGAAGTACTCATAACAGAGTTTTGTTTCTCCACCCCTCGCATCATCATACAAAGATGCTTGGCCTCAATAATCACGCCAACCCCAGACGCCCCCGTCACCTCTTGCATGGCTTGGGCTATTTCCTTAGTGAGTTGCTCTTGAATTTGTAACCGACGGGCATACAAATCAACAATGCGAGCGACTTTGGATAATCCCAGTACTTTTCCCGTTGGCAAATAGGCAACATGACACTTACCCACAAACGGCAACAGATGATGTTCACACATGGAATAGAGCTCGATATTTTTGACCACCACCATTTCGTCAGTATCTGAAGTAAACACCGCCCCATTGACGATATCGTCTAAATTCTGCTGATAACCCTGGGTCAAAAAGCCCAGCGCCTTTGCCGCCCGATGAGGAGTACGGACCAAACCTTCACGAGTGGGATCTTCGCCAATTTGTTCAATCAGTGTGGCATACAGTTGTTCGAGTTTTTGCATGGGTTGTTCGCTTATCTCTTGGTTACAATGGTGTGATCCTAACAAAATTTGCGCTAGAATAGAACGGAAATTGCAAGGAGATCCCATGGATTGTTTATTTTGTCAGGTTGCCAGTGAAGAAGCACCAGCAACCATTATCTACCAAGATGACTTAGTGATTGCCTTTGATGATATTTATCCCAAAGCCCCCGTCCACAAGCTCATCATCCCCATCAAGCACATCGCCACCCTCAATGATTTAACCGCTGATGATACCCAGGTTATTGGGCATATGGTTCAAACCGCCAAACACTTAGCCAATGAGCTCAGTATTGCCGGAGACGGTTATCGTTTGATCTGGAATTGTAACGCCGGTGGCGGGCAAGTGATCTATCATATTCACTTGCATTTACTCGGCGGTCGCAGCATGGAATGGCCTCCGGGGTAAAATTTTTCGTATTAACAGTTGTGTCGCTCTGCGACACAACTGTTAATGAAAAATTTTAAGAAACCGCGTTTTCGACTTCTTTCATGCTCAAGCGGATACGGCCTTGGCGGTCGATCTCGAGCACTTTAACTTTGACTTCTTGACCTTCTTGTAGATGGTCAGTGACTTGTTCAACACGCTCTTGGGTAATTTGCGAGATATGAACTAAGCCTTCTTTGCCGGGTAAAACACTGACAAAGGCACCGAAGTCCATGATGCGCGTGACTTTACCGTCGTAGATTTTGCCAATCTCAACATCTGCTGTTAAGGATTCAATAATCTCAATAGCACGGCTAGTCGCATCACTGTCATTAGAGGCAATCTTAACTTCACCATCATCGCTGATATCAATGCTAACGCCGGTTTCTTCGATGATGCCTTTAATGGTCGCACCACCTTTACCAATGACGTCTTTAATCTTTTCGGGTTTGATGTGTACGCTAACAATGCGCGGCGCATATTTCGAAACATCAGAACGAGGTGCTTGTAATTCTTGATTCATGATACCAAGAATATGGTTGCGACCTTCGCGTGCTTGCTCAAGGGCCACTTCCATAATTTGCTGGGTGATACCTTCAATCTTGATATCCATTTGTAGCGCTGTCACACCATTGGCAGTACCAGCGACTTTAAAGTCCATATCACCAAGGTGATCTTCATCACCAAGAATATCACTCAAGACCGCGAACTTGTCGTCGTCTTTTACCAAGCCCATAGCAATACCTGCCACTGGCGCTTTGATGGGTACACCCGCATCCATCAACGACAAGCTGGTACCACAAACCGTCGCCATGGAACTTGAACCGTTAGATTCAGTAATTTCAGAGACGACACGAATAGAATAAGGGTAATCAGCAAAATCAGGCAACACCGCAGCGATACCACGACGTGCTAGACGACCATGACCGATTTCACGACGCTTAGGACCACTCATGAAGCCCACTTCACCCACAGAGTACGGCGGGAAGTTATAGTGCAACATGAACGGATCTTTACGCTCACCTTCGAGGGCATCAATGATTTGCGCATCACGCTCAGTGCCTAGCGTTGCAACCACCACAGCTTGGGTTTCGCCGCGGGTAAAGATAGCAGAACCATGGGTACGGGGTAACACGCTAGTTTGCACATGAATAGGACGTACTGTACGGGTATCACGACCATCGATACGGGGTTGGCCGGCAAGGATTTGACCACGCACGATGCTTTTTTCGAGTTTAACAAAGGCTTTCTCAGCTTCTGCGACTTGTTTATCTGCATCACCCTCAGCGGCATTGCTACTGATGTGGTTGATAACTTTGTCACGCAATTCACCAATACGGCCGTAACGTTTTTGCTTTTCGTGCAATTTGTACGCTTCCCGTAGATCAGATTCAACCAAGCCCGCAACGGTATTTTGCATGTCAACATTCGCCGCAGGTGCTTGCCAATCCCATTTTGGTTTGCCCGCTTCATCCGCAAGCTCTTTGATGGCTTGAATAGCAATTTGCATTTGTTCATGACCGAAAACTACCGCACCTAACATGGTGGCTTCAGGTAATTCTTGCGCTTCAGACTCCACCATCAATACCGCATCTTGGGTACCAGCGACCACTAAATCTAGAGCTGAGGTTGCTAAGTCAGAGTAAGTTGGGTTTAAGAGGTATTGACCGTCTTTGTAACCCACCCGAGCAGCACCGATAGGACCGTTGAATGGCATACCAGAAATCGCCAATGCCGCAGAGGCACCCAAGAGAGCCGCAATATCAGGGCAGATATCCGGGTCAACCGACATCACCGTCGCGATGACTTGGACTTCGTTCTTGAAGCCATCAGCAAACAGCGGACGAATAGGACGGTCAATCAAACGAGAGATCAAGGTCTCTGCTTCTGTTGGCCGACCTTCACGCTTGAAGTAGCCCCCAGGAATACGACCAGCAGCATAGACCCGCTCTTGGTAATTCACAGTCAACGGGAAAAAGTCCCGCCCTTCTTCAGATTCTTGTTTACCGACCGCAGTTACGAGGACGACAGTGTCTCCCATGCTGACTTTAACCGCACCAGAAGCTTGACGGGCGATACCACCGGTTTCGAGGGTGACGGTTTGATTGCCATAGGGAAATGATTTCTTAACTATATTCATTGATTGGTTCCTTTAACAGTAAGGTGAGAGGCGCATTTAGGTTGGCTCTCAGGGGAAATGGGGCCCAGCTGGCAATCCAGCTGGGCAACAAATTAGCCGCGAATACCGAGCTTTTGTAGTAATTCGCGATAAGCAGTTAAATCTTTTTTCTTGAGATATTTCATCAACTTACGGCGTTGTGCCACCATTTTCATCAAACCACGACGAGAGTGGTTGTCTTTCTTGAATTGGTCAAAATGGCCTTGTAAGTCTTTAATACGCGCCGTTAACAGGGCGATTTGCACCTGCGGAGAACCTGTATCTCCTTGTTTTGATTGGTTTTCTTTGACGACATTTGCTTTGTCGGTTTTGCTTAACATTTATAACTCCTAACCTTCTTCTTTCGAGGTAAATTTCTGTACAATTTTTCCTACTTTTTAGGACGGGGCATTTTAAACCAATAAGGGGGTTAATAACAAGGGGGTTTTGGGGTTAATTTGCGGGTTTTTTGGGGCTATATGGCCATAACTAGCCGACATTAGCCGGAGCCTGGGACGGGAACTCACAGCCTAAGTCCTCGGGGAACTTACAGCCTAAGTCCTCCAATGCTGTTTTAGTACGCTTGGAAGCCTCTGCAGCGGTGAAAAACAAGCTGGGCTTCTTCAATGTCAGGTAATTAGTGAAAACAGCATGGGCCACAGCGAGACCGGCCAAGACAATTAGCCCTGTTCCGCCCGTTGCGATAGCATAACCCAAGAAACCAAGGGCTGCGATACCATAACAGACGGCTAAGCATTTCTTGCCAAATGCGTTGTTTGATGGAAACATCTTAGCCCCTTCAAATGCCAAATCCCGCAAATGGGGTTCATCGGAATTGTGGATGTAATCGCGCATTTTTATAAGTTGGGCAGTGACGTTTGCTTTTTTGCCAGGTGTATTAGTAACTAGGACATCTGCAGCTGCCGTCATTGCAGAAATATCACGGCCCAAGGTTCTTAGGGCTGGTGTGTCTGAACCTGTAAATTGACTCGCTTGGGTTGCTAAGTCGCTCTTAACGCTGTCGTACTGACTCGTTAACGCTTCGATTTTATCTTTGATATTCTTTAAATCATCTCTCGCATCAATAATAGATTGATAACGATGCTTAGGTTTTTTCGCGGTGAGCTTTTGTAAAAACGCAACAATCAGATCATCAATGTCATTGTCGCCGATAAAAGCGGTTTGTTTCAGTTCTGCTTCGCTAATAAGGTCAAGCCCTTTGAGTGGTCCTTCATTAACTTGATAACAATTTTGCAATAAGAAATCCCCCATCACAGCAGGATAAGCAAGGCGATGTTTGTTATTAACTTTTTTCCCTCTGAATAACAACATATAGCTGATAATACCGACGCTGAAGATATCTGTGGTGATTTGGACCTTACAGTTAATACTGTGATTCTCAGGGGCCAAATAAAGTGGCGTACCACATTTAGAGAACTCATCAAACATTTGGCTCAACCCAAAATCAACAAGGTTAATTTTATTTAGCGCTTTCAATAGGTTTTCAGGCTTAATATCCCGATGAGAGAATTTTTTGTTCTCACAAGGCAATAGTGCTTCGAGCATATTATCGATAACACCGAGCTGCTCTAAAATTGAAGCTTGTTTACAATCATCGCTGTTTATCCACTTAAGCAGCTGCTCACCGTTCTGTTTAGTCTGTATCGAACGCACTTTACGCTGACCTGCATTGGTATGGATATATTTTTTGACATATTTACTGGCATCTTCACCATCCTTGGCCTTCAACTCTGATTTCTTGTTGTTTTCCAGCTTTTCTTGATTCGGGGCAGTAACGATAGCTTGGTGCCGTTGCTCATCTTGTAAATCATGATACTCATCCGCATAGTAAACTTCATTACAGCCTCGCACCAAGCCATCATCAGATTCTGCATCTGTCACGACTTTCAGCACCTGTGGTTTTTCGGGCTTATCAATTGCGATTAGTTCATCGACATGTGCAGGAACTTTAATCTCCCACAACACGTTGAATACTTTACCCATGTTACCATTACCGACGGGGTTTACATGATCGTAGACATGATAAATGACACTGCCATCGTCATTGACTCTGGTTAATACCATGGAGTGACTGAGGCTGATGCGGAGATCGGCAATACTAGGTAAACCCTCAATCTTACTCAAAGCACTTTTAGCCTGTTCGTCTAATGCCGAAAATCCAAACGTCAGCCTTTCTTTAGAAACAGCCCCTTCTCTTCGGTCTTTTTCCCGTGCTACAGGTTTCCAGCGTTCATATTTAGGGCGCTTACCTAAGTGATCTACAATAGTGTCGTTTTTATAAGTTTCTATACCTTCCGTCTTTGCGCCATGAACGTGACTACCCGGTTTCAACAATGCCGTTAATAAGGCTTTATCTTTATCGGTAAATTCTGTCTTATCCGGATCAAAGTTAATAAAGCCTGCTGTATTCCGTACTTCGGCCAGCGGATCATCTGTGTCATGGTCCTGGCTTCCAGTTTCATCGACCAAGCTCGCTAAATCATCATCATCGCCTTCACCCCTGCCTGATGAGCCATTATCTCCTGTTGCATCCCTACTCATACTGACTTCACTCATCCGAGCATGTTCCGCAGCTTGCCCTGGCTCCATTGACTCCGTTGGCTCAACCGCCTGTTCCTCAAATAAAGTATCAGCAACTGTCCCTAAAATAGATTCAGGTTCGTCGTCATAATAGGCAAGAATTTCATCAAGCATGGCAATAGCATCATCATCAGATGCTGTACGGTTATGACGCTCAAGCTCGACATTTTTTTGTAAAAATGCTGCGATTTTTCGATCAATCTCATCATTAGAATCAAAAATATTGTGCTGATGATTTTGAATAAAATGTCTACCCAACAGCGCAAACTCACCATCACGCTCTATAGCTGCGACTCGCATGCTCTCTGGGGCAACCTCAAGATCCATGTAAGCAATTTGATAACACATAATACCCAGACTGAAAATATCAATCGACTCCTGTACAGCCTCGCCTCTCTGACTTGCTTCTAGTGGTTGGTGAGGCAGGTGCATAACTGTATTTCGGCTTCCTTTCCATTTGCTGACGCCTAAGTCAACTATTTCAATACTATCACCATTAATTATCAGGTTGTCTGGTTTAAGGTCGCGATGGACCAGTCCTAGTCCGTGACATCTTTTAGCCGCTCTATATAAGCTTCGCATCAACTGTAGCCGTTCACGCATACTCACAGACTCAAGGGTATTTTGTTGTAACCACCGCTCTAACGTAATGCCATTTATTTTCTTTTGTAGTGAGCGAACCTTAATGTCATGGGAGTCATGAGACACGTATTCAGGGTGCTTCATAACAGCTAAGTTAGTCATCTCCAGCTCTGCTTCAGAGCGATTAATAATTGCCTGGTGTGCCTCTTCATTAGATAGTTCATTGATGAGGTTAGTGTTAAAGACTTCATTAACCGCACGTTCTATTTTCTTTTTTCTTGCCGCTTTATCTTGCTCTTTACTTTCGTAAAGATTATCCGTGACGTCTGTTCTAGCCACCTTAAACACAAGCCCTTCTGCTTTATTGACCAGAACACTCTCTTCACTATCCGGCGGCGGCACGGCAATCGTCCATAAGACATCAAATACTTTGCCGTCCGCCCCTTCTCCTAAAGGATTCTCATGGTCATAGACACAGTACACCTGACTACCATCAGCATTAGTGCGTGCCAGGGCTAATGTATGAGTCAAGCGCAAACGCAATGTTGATATATCTTCAATGCCAAGATCACTTCGCAACTTATCATCGGCATACAATAAACCGAATTCAAACTCAGCCTTATTCTTGTTGCCTCGCTTTTGAAATCTTCCGCCAAGCGGTTTATAGCGCTCAAACTTAAGCCGTCGACCTTGCTGCTCGTGGCGTTGATCTTTGTTATAAACAACAGTTGTGGCTCGTTTGGCACTCTGATGCAATAACACCGTCAATAGATCAATGTCAGCCTGCTCAAAGTAAGCATCTGGTCCAAGATTGATTTGTTTGATGACTTCAGGCATTTTTACACTATATTATGGGCCAACTCGAATGGCGAGTAGCATATAGCAATATGATTAAGACTTCCTTAAAGAGCTGCCTTCATTTTGATCAACGCCCTATAATCAACGGGTTAAGGTGATTTTTGTTTTAGCGGGCATGAAACGAGCTGGCCGGTAAGCCGGATTCTGTCGTGGACAATCATTCAACTGGGATGTGCGTCGCCACACACCTCAAGCAACCAACCCGGATCCAGTGCGGGTCACACCATTGGATCCCTATTTGGTCTTGCTCCGAGTGGGGTTTACCTCGCCGCTACTGTTACCAGCAACGCGGTGCGCTCTTACCGCACCATTTCACCCTTACCGGCTAGGCCGGCGGTATACTTTCTGTTGCACTTGCCGTAGGCTCGCGCCCCCCAGGCGTTACCTGGCACTCTACCCTATGGAGTCCGGACTTTCCTCTATACCCAAAGGTACAGCGATTGTCTAGCCAACTCGGGGCGGACTATAGCATTTCCCGCAGAAACTCACCAGTAAATGAGGTCGGATGGTCAGCAACTTCCTCTGGTGTGCCGGTGGCAACGATAGTGCCGCCCTTATCACCCCCTTCAGGGCCTAAATCAATGATCCAATCCGCAGTTTTGATGACATCCAGGTTATGCTCGATAACAACGATGGTATTACCCCGTTCCCGCAGGCGATGTAATACGGCGAGCAAATGTTCGATATCATAAAAATGCAAACCAGTGGTCGGCTCATCGAGAATATACAGGGTACTGCCGGTATCACGGCGCGAGAGTTCCTTGGCGAGCTTAATGCGTTGCGCTTCACCGCCGGATAATGTCGTCGCACTTTGGCCTAAACAAATATAAGATAAACCCACATCCATTAACGTCTGTAATTTACGCGCAATGGCTGGTACCGGGTTAAAGAATTCTAATGCCTCTTCCACACTCATATCAAGAACTTCGTGGATGTTCTTGCCTTTGTATTTGATCTCAAGGGTTTCGCGGTTATAACGTTTGCCTTTACACACATCACAGACCACATAAATATCAGGCAAAAAGTGCATCTCAACTTTAATTAAGCCATCACCGCTACAAGCTTCACAACGCCCACCTTTGACATTGAAACTAAAGCGCCCGACTTTGTAACCTCGTGAGCGCGCTTCTGGCGTTGCGGCAAACAGTTCACGGATATGGGTAAACATGCCAGTATAGGTTGCCGGGTTAGAGCGCGGCGTGCGCCCAATGGGACTTTGGTCGATATCAATGACTTTGTCAAAATACCCTAAACCATTAATGGCTTTGTGAGGTGCGGGTTGCACATTCACCGCGCCATTAAGCTCTTTTGCAGCCATCGGATACAGGGTGTCATTGATTAGACTTGATTTACCGGAGCCGGACACGCCGGTGACGCAGGTCATCAAACCGACAGGAATGGTGACATCGACATTCTTTAAGTTATTGGCCGTCGCGCCTTTAATGCGTAATACTTCCCGTTTGTTCATTTCCATACGTTCTTCGGGTACGGCAATGGTGCGTTTACCTGATAGGTATTGGCCGGTGATGGATTTTTTGGCTTTCTTAATGTCCGCTGGTTTACCTTGGGCCACTATCGTACCACCGTGAACACCCGCGCCAGGACCTATATCAATAATATGATCCGCACTCAAGATAGCCTCTTCATCGTGTTCGACTACGATGACGGTATTACCAATATCGCGCAGATGCGTCAGGGTCTTCAATAGACGGCCATTATCCCGTTGATGTAAACCGATCGATGGTTCATCGAGAATATACATCACCCCAACAAGGCCCGCACCGATTTGGCTAGCCAAACGAATACGTTGCGCTTCACCACCAGAAAGCGTCTCAGCACTGCGATTCAAGGTTAAATAATCCAACCCCACATTGACCAAAAAGCTTAAACGGTCGACGATTTCTTTTTGGATCTTCGCAGCAATCTCGCCTTTGTGGCCAGGGAGTGTCAGCTTTTCAAAAAATCCCAATGCATGTTCTATAGACCACCCTGTCACGGCAGAAATATTTTCATCTTTAACAAACACATGGCGCGCCTCAGTCCGCAGACGTTGACCGTCACATTTATCACAAGGACTGGTGGATAAGTATTTCGCTAACTCTTCACGCACGACATTGGATTCTGTTTCGCGGTAGCGCCGGTCCATGGTGTTAACGACTCCCTCAAACGCATGTTTGCGTTTGAAGCTGCGGCCTTTGCTAGTGACATAACGGAATTCGATTTTTTCGCCATCAGAGCCATAGAGTAAGATATCTTGAATATCCTCCGGTAATTCTTCAAACGGCGTATCAATCGAAAAGTCATAATGCTTAGACAGGGATTGCAGCATATTGAAATAATAACCATTACGCCTATCCCAACCACGAATAGCACCTTCAGCTAAACTGTAACTGGTATCATGGACAATGCGCTCTTGGTCGAAGAATTGCATCACCCCTAACCCGTCACAACTGGGACATGCACCAATAGGACTATTAAACGAAAATAAACGGGGCTCTAATTCAGTCAAACTGTAACCACAATCAGGGCAGGCGTATTTTGCCGAGAACACGATATCGTCTCGGTCACCATCCATAAAAGCAATTTGCGCAATTCCTTCCGCTAAATTCAACGCAGTCTCAATAGACTCTGACAAACGTAATTGAATATCATCACGGACTTTGAGCCTATCAATAATGACTTCGATGGTGTGTTTTTTGCGGAGCGCTAATTTAGGGGGATCATCTAACTCAACGACGTCACCATCCACCCGCGCACGGATATAACCGTCACTCAACAATTGTTGAAACACTTGTACGTGTTCCCCTTTGCGCTCTTTGACGATGGGAGCTAATACCATCACCTTGGTTTCTTCCGGTAAGGCTAAGATTTGGTCCACCATTTGACTGACGGTTTGTGCCTCTAGGGCATGTTGATGAGTGGGGCAACGGGGTTGGCCAACCCGGGCATAGAGAAGTCGCAAATAATCGTAAATTTCTGTAATCGTGCCAACAGTGGAGCGAGGATTATGGGATGCGGCTTTTTGTTCGATAGAAATCGCTGGAGATAAGCCTTCGATGGTCTCGACATCGGGTTTTTCCATCATGGATAAGAATTGCCGGGCATAGGCTGACAGTGACTCGACATAACGGCGTTGACCTTCCGCATAAAGGGTATCAAACGCTAACGAGGACTTGCCAGAACCCGATAGACCGGTGATAACGATAAGTTTATCCCGTGGAATACTCAGATCCACGTTCTTAAGATTGTGGGTACGTGCCCCACGAATTTCGATTGTGTCCATCAGATTTACCTGTTGCGGGCAGATTTTGCCCTAGTTATTTGTTGTATTGATGTCGTATAATACGCGGAAAATTGACCGATGCAACTGCAGGTAGCCATGAAACTAGAACACGACAACATGTCCGCTTTTGAAGCTCGAGCGGCTTTTTCCCTTGCCAGCATTTATGCCTTCCGCATGTTAGGTTTATTTATGATTTTGCCGGTGTTCGCCCTCTACGCCCATGACTTGACCGGCGCAACACCTGTATTGATCGGTCTTGCTTTGGGCGTGTATGGCTTAACCCAAGCTATATTCCAAATACCCTTCGGCATGAGTTCCGACAAATTTGGCCGTAAGCGCATCATTACCATTGGGCTATTGCTATTTGCCATTGGTAGCGTGATTGCGGCATCAAGCCATAGCATTACCGGCGTCATCATTGGTCGCGCACTGCAAGGTGCTGGCGCTGTGGGAAGTACCTTGATTGCCCTATTAGCTGATTTAACCCGTGAGGAGCACCGCACCAAAGCCATGGCAGTCATCGGCATGGTGATTGGCTTGTCATTTTCGCTAGCCATGGTGGGGGGGCCTATTCTTAACAACTTGTTCGGCGTCAATGGGATATTTTGGTTAACGGCTGGTTTGGCACTTGTGGGGATATTAATGCTCTATATTGCCGTCCCCGCCCCCGAGCAAGCCATGTTCCATCGCGATGCCGAGGTGGAGCCGGCCCAATTAGGGCGTATCTTACGCCAGCCAGAATTGTTGCGTTTAGATGTTGGGATCTTTGCCTTGCATGGCATATTAACTGCGAGCTTTGTGGTGATTCCAGTGGCCCTCAAAGATATGGCCGGCATGGCAGAGAGTACACAGTGGGCATTTTACTTGCCCATCTTTGCTTTAGCGTTTTTCTCCATGGTGCCTTTCATCATCATTGCCGAGAAAAAATACAAAATGAAACCGGTATTCCTCGGTGCCATCGCTACCCTCGCTGTTGCCCAACTTGGACTCAGCCTATTGCACAATTCTGTCTGGGGTATCGGTGTGTGTTTGTATATTTTTATGACAGCCTTCACCTTGCTGGAAGCGAGCCTACCTTCATTAATCGCCAAAATTGCCCCCGCCGGTAGCAAAGGCACCGCCATGGGCGTATACTCATGTTCACAGTTTTTCGGTATTTTTATCGGTGGTACTGTCGGTGGTTGGTTATATGGCTTACACCATGTGGTCGGCGTCTTTCTGTTCTGTGCAAGTTTGGCCTTAGTATGGTTATGCCTTGCCAGCACGATGAAGAAGCCCAAACAGGTGACGACTTATATGATCAAATTGGGTCAAATCACACAAGAGCAGGCAAGCCAACTCAACCAGCATTTAATGCAGCTCGCTGGGATCCATGAAGCGCTGATCCAATCCGACGACGGCATTGTCTACTTGAAAGTCGACAAGCGAGTCCTCGATAAAGATAACTTACTGGAATTAGTTAACCGTTATACGGCATAATTGGCAATTTTGCACGGCGATGCCGTTAACTACAAATGCAGAACTTGATCGAAAGGTCGATCAAGAATGAGTATTTTGGTTCAGGCCGAGGCGCACGTACTTCTTTACGAAGGAGTTTACTGGTGTTAAATGACTGAGTGAAGATAGTGCGTGCAACAAAGGCATGAGCCAAAAGACGAAATTATTGAGGAGTCGAATATTATGGCAAGAGGCATTAACAAAGCAATTATCATCGGTAACTTAGGCGCTGATCCTGAAGTGCGTTACACCCCCAACAATACCGCTGTCACTAACCTGTCTGTGGCGACTAGCGAAAGTTGGAAAGACCGCGAAACCGGCGAACAACAAGAACGTACCGAGTGGCACCGCATCGTGTTATACCGTCGTTTAGCGGAAATTGCTGGTGAGTACTTACGTAAAGGTTCTAAAGTCTACATCGAAGGTCGCATCCAGACTCGCAAATGGACTGACCAAAACGGCAACGATCGCTACACCACTGAAATCATCGGCAACGAATTACAAATGCTCGACAGCCGTGGCGGTGCAACCACTGACTTCGCCCCTGCTGCAGCCGGCAGCAGTGCCGCAAGCCCAGCCCCTGCAACCGCGGGTCCGGCTGCAGATGATAATTTTGATGACGATATTCCGTTTTAATTCCATAACCCGACCCGAATTGCTGCGTCATCGACGCAGCAATTCGTGAACCGGGACCGGTTTGTCATCTGTACCAACTTAAACGAAGCTATTATTAAGTCCTCGAACCCAATTCCCCTACCTTATTGATTATCCAGCATATTCCTAGACAGGCTTGTTTTCGCACAAATACTAGACCATAATGCTCAATACTATAAGCAATAAAGCTTATTTTGCTTAAAATATTGAGCATTATCATGGGTAGACAAGCTAAGGTCATATTACCGAAACTGCAGCGTAAACTTGAGCAAATTGGCGAAAATATCCGCCTTGCAAGATTACGCCGCCGGCTATCGACAACTCAAATTACCGAGCGGGCTGGCATTTCACGTAATACACTGAGCGCTATAGAGCGTGGTAAACCCAGCGTGACTTTCGGTGCTTACGCCCAGGTCCTCGCTTGTCTTGGACTTGAAGATGATTTGCTGCTCATTGCCCAAGATGATGAGCTAGGCCGAAAACTCCAAGACGCCAACCTGCCTACGAAGGCTAGAGCGCCAAAACGCAAAAAACAAATAGAGAATAAAAATGTCTAACACACGCGATAAAGATATTTAGGAAAATTCTCAAGACACTGCAATTTGGTCAGGTTTGCTATGTCCTCGACCCTAAGTCCCGGTCTTCTTCGCTACCCTCAACGAGGTGGGTGAGCTCATCACAGAGTATGATTTTGTTGTCTTTGAATTGAAATAGAGCCACCACTTTGCCTTTGATTTCGTTGCCATCATCTTTGACTGCATGAATATGATGGACAGTACAAACCTTGTCCCCTTCTGCCACCATGTGTTCAAACTCCACGGAAGCTTCTTTGATGACTTGCTTTTGTGCCACCATGTGCTGGACAAATCCTTCATAATCGAAGCTCAAGCCATCGACATTTTGGCGATAATCCTTACTCATATACTTTGCGATAATGGTTTCATCCGCATCTGGGTTAACCATAACTTCTTGAAAGGCCTCGCGGAGTAAGGCTTTGTTGGCGTCTTGTGGGCTCATTCTGGCTCTCCTTGTCTAGACATAAAAAAACCGCCTGCAACATCGTTGCAAGCGGTTTTTAGAATAACACAAAAAATTTTATTCTTCGCTAACTTCAGGTCTATCAACCAGCTCGATATAAGCCATAGGGGCAGCATCACCATGGCGGAAACCACATTTAAGGATGCGCGTGTAACCACCAGGACGTTCTTTGTAACGTGGGCCGATATCCGAAAAAAGCTTGCCTACGATTTCTTTGTCCCGTAAGCGATCGAAGGCTAAACGACGCTTAGCCACAGAGTCTTCTTTAGCGAGAGTAATCAAAGGCTCAACCACACGGCGTAAGTCTTTAGCTTTGGGCAAGGTTGTTTTGATCACACCGTGACGTAGCAGCGAGTTCGCCATATTTTGGAACATAGCTTTACGGTGACTGCTAGTACGGTTTAAATGTCTACCACTTTTACGATGTCGCATGGTTGTATTCCTTCGTCTCTATAACGTTATTGTTGCTCTTCCGGCTCTGATTTGCCACGCTGCTCTAAATAAGACGGCGGCCAATTCTCTAATCGTGTGCCTAAAGACAACGATTGTGAAGCCAGTACGGTTTTGATTTCAGTCAGTGATTTTTTACCCAGGTTCGGGGTTTTTAGCAATTCGTTTTCGCTGCGTTGAATTAAATCACCCACGTAGTAAATGTTTTCTGCTTTGAGACAGTTGGTTGAACGTACCGTCAACTCTAAGTCTTCGATAGGGCGTAGCAATGCCGGATCAATCTGCTCTTCTTGAGACTCTTGCTGACCGCTCATGCCTTGTTTGAGATCAACAAACGCCGCTAATTGCTGTTGCAAAATAGTCGCAGAACGACGAATAGCGTCTTCAGGATCTAACGTACCATCTGTCTCTAATTCGATAACCAGTTTGTCCATATTTGTGCGTTGCTCTACCCGGGCACTTTCAACCACATAGCTGACACGGTTTACTGGACTAAACGTCGCGTCTAATTGAAGATGACCAATAGGTCTGTCGCTGCCGCTCTCTTCGTCTTCTTCGTCCGCGCTATAACGCTGAGCAACAGGCTGGTAACCACGACCACGCTTAACTGTCACTACCATATCAAGCGTACCGTTGGTGTCCAAAGTTGCAATCTGGTAATCCGGATTCGCCACCTCAACATCGTGCTCAAGCTGGAAGTCAGCTGCAGTCACAGGACCTGGGCCCTTTTTGCTGAGGCGTAAGTTCACTTCATCCCGCTCGTGCAGAATAAAAGCGACACCTTTGAGGTTTAACAGAATATCGATAATGTCTTCTTGCACGCCATCTTTGGTGCTGTACTCATGAAGCACACCATCAATCTGCACATCAGTGATGGCCGCACCTGGCATAGAGGACAAAAGAATACGACGTAGCGCATTACCCAACGTATGACCGAAACCACGCTCCAACGGTTGCAAAGTGACGCGTGAACGGTGCTTATCCAAAACATCAACGTCGATGTTTTGTGGGGTTAAAAATTCAGTTACAGCACTTGCCATAGGGTTCTCCGGGTTACGGTTAAACTATTATCGAGAATAATACTCGACAACCAGATTTTCATTAATATCAAGTTGCACTTCATCACGAGGCGGAATGTACTTAAAGACACCTTTGAGCCCGCTTGTATCGACATTGATCCAGTCAACAAAACCCACTTGTTGCGCTGTCTCAATGGCGGCTTTGATGCGTAATTGTTTTTTGCTCTTTTCACGTACTTCGATTTCGTCATTTTCAGAAACCAAGTAAGACGGAATTGTCACACGCTGACCATTCACAAGAATAGCACCGTGGTTTACCAATTGGCGTGCTTCCGCACGCGTGCTAGCAAAGCCCATACGATAAACAACATTATCAAGACGGCGCTCAAGCAATTGAATGAGGTTTTGGCCGGTAGAGCCTTTTGCTTTAGCGGCTTTGGCATAATAGCTACGGAATTGCTTCTCCAACATGCCGTACATACGACGAAGTTTTTGTTTTTCACGTAACATGGTGCCGTAAGTTGAAAGACGGCCACGACGCTTTGCATGCTGCCCTGGAGGTGTGTCTGCTTTACACTTAGATTCCAGCGAGCGCAGAGAGCTTTTCAGCATTAAATCAGTGCCTTCGCGGCGTGATAATTTACATTTAGGTCCAGTGTACTTTGCCATTGTTAGTGTTCTCCTCGCTTATACTCGGCGCTCTTTCGGTGGACGACAACCGTTGTGTGGAATACCTGTAGAATCGGTGATTTCAATAATTTTGAAACCAAGGCCGATAAGGGCTCGAATCGCAGATTCACGACCAGGTCCAGGACCTTTGACGAAAACCTTGACGGTTTGCATACCGAAGTCGTTCTTCGCGACGCTACCAGCACGTTCCGCGGCCACCTGAGCTGCGAACGGGGTACTCTTACGGGAACCACGGAAACCTGAACCACCGGCTGTTGCCCAGGTTAAGGTATTACCTTGTAAATCAGTAAAAGTAACGATGGTATTGTTAAATGAGGCCTGGATATGGACCGCACCATCGGTGACTTTTTTCTTGCCGCGCTTCTTGGAAGAACTTGGTGTTACACGTTGCTGTTTGTTACTTGCCAATGCCATAATCGTCTAATTCCTGTGTCTTATTTCTTTTTAGCCATGGATTTCTTCGGCCCCTTACGGGTACGAGCATTCGTCTTAGTCCGCTGGCCACGTAAAGGCAAGCCACGACGGTGTCGCACACCACGATAACAACCGATGTCTTTCAACCGCTTGATATTCGTCGCAATTTGACGTCTAAGATCACCTTCTAATAGATACTCGCCATTACCCAGTTCAGTACGGATCTTCTCAACTTCAGTGTCAGGCACATCTTTCGCCTTAGTGGCTGGGTCAATCGCTAATTTGTTACAGACAGCCAAAGCCCGGCTTCGGCCAACGCCGTAAATGGCGGTCAAAGCGATGCTGATATGTTTGTTAGGCGGAATATTAACGCCAGCAATACGATACATACTCTATCGACTCCTCAAATTAATCGTCGTTTGGTCATTCCAAGCCGCTACTAAAAAAAGCAGCGTAGAATAACGCGCTATCAGTTAAAAATCAAGTATCTACTCAGCCAGCCGCAGCTGAATAGGCCCAAATTTCGCTATTTTGTGCCTAAGCCTTAGCCTTGGCGCTGTTTATGCTTCGGATCCTTGCAAATCACGCGAACCACACCCCTGCGGCGAATAATCTTGCAGCTCCGGCATATTTTCTTAACAGATGCTCTTACTTTCATCTCAAAACTCCTAACAGCATGGTTAACGTAACAACCCAGTTCCTGGATTTGAACCCTTAAGGTTCGCCTTCTTCAGCAGTGACTCATATTGGTTGGACATTAAATGGGCTTGAATTTGCGCCATAAAGTCCATAATCACTACCACGATAATCAATAATGACGTTCCACCGAAATAAAACGGCACATGCCACGTCATAATCAAGAATTCAGGCAATAAAGCCACTCCAACCAAGTAAATCGAACCCACCAGTGTCAAACGCGACATTACGGTATCGATATACTTAGCGGTTTGCTCACCCGGTCTAATGCCTGGAATGAACGCCCCTGATTTTTTTAAGTTATCTGCTGTATCACGGGGGTTAAATACCAATGCCGTATAAAAAAAGCAGAAAAATATAATTGCGACTGTAAATACTAAGAGATACAGTGGCTGTCCCGGTTGCATGGCTAAGCCAATATCACCTAACCAGGACATCCCTTGGCCCTTACCAAACCAGGTGGCCAAAGTGCTGGGAAAAATGATGATACTCGATGCAAAAATCGGTGGTATCACCCCAGACATATTAATCTTTAGCGGCAAATGGCTGCTTTGCGCGGCATAGAGCTTACGCCCCTGCTGACGCTTGGCATAATTTACCGTGATCCGACGCTGCGCCCGTTCCATAAACACCACAAAGCCAGTCACACATAGTACAGCCACTAACACCAAAATAATGGCTATGGGCTGCATTTGCCCTTGTCGGACTTGTTCCAGTGACCGGGCAATCGCCGCGGGAAAACCAGACACAATACCGGCAAAAATCAATAACGAGATGCCATTACCCACACCGCGTTCTGTCATTTGCTCCCCTAGCCACATCAAAAACATCGTGCCACAGGCTAGAGTGAGTGTTGCTACAAAATAAAACCCAAATGATGGATTAAGAGCAACCCCTTGGCTTGCCAAATATTTTGACATCCCCAAGGCTTGGAATAACGCTAACACTAAGGTCCCATAACGGGTGTAGCGATTAATCTTCCTGCGTCCTGCTTCGCCTTCTTTTTTGAGGGCTTCAAGCTTCGGCGACACCACAGAAAATAACTGGATGATAATCGAGGCCGAAATATAAGGCATTACCCCAAGGGCAAATACCGTTAGACGCTTCAACGCGCCCCCTGAGAACATATTCAAATACCCAATGATGGTATTTGACTGTTGACTGAATAACTCTGCCAACCGGTCTGGGTTCAAGCCCGGTACCGGAATGTGGGCACCGATGCGATACACTAAGATCGCTAACAACACAAAGAGTAAGCGCTGCTTAAGCTCTTTTAAACCGCCTTGTTGAAACATCGCTCCTGGATTAGGTGTTGTTGCCATTGAAACCCCTTACGCCTCTACCTTGCCACCTGCAGCTTCAATTGCAGCAATGGCTCCCTTAGTTGCTTTAATGCCTTTAAGGTTAACTGCATGAGACAACTCACCTCGAGCAATCACTTTTGCAAATTGTGAGCGGCCAGAAATTACACCTGCTTTTTTGAGGGCCGCTAAATCGACCTCGGAATTAGCCGGAAAACTGGCTAGTTCATGTAAACGCACTTCTGCTGTGACTTTACGTTTCCAGGAGGTAAAACCCAATTTAGGAATTCGGCGTTGTAAAGGCATTTGACCACCTTCAAAACCCGCAGCAACTTTACCTTTACCGCGAGCTTTTTGGCCTTTGACACCTCGACAAGAGGTTTTACCAAGACCAGAACTCCAACCGCGGCCACGGCGCTTAGGGGCCTTTTTGGAACCTTCAGCAGGTTTAATTGTATTTAATCGCATGTTCAGATCTCCTCAACCTGTAAGAGAAAATTCACTTTGTTGATCATACCGCGGTTACTAGGGGTATCTTCAACGGTTACTGTATGGTTCATACGACGTAAACCCAAGCCGCGTACGCAGGCTTTTTGTTTTTCGACGCAACCATTAGTACTTTTACGCAATGTTACTTTCAGTTCTTTCTTTGCTGTCATGTTATTCACCCATAATTTCCGCAATGGATTTGCCGCGTTTTTCGGCAATCATTTCTGGCGTACTCATTGTCGTTAGTGCATTCAAGGTTGCCCTGATCACATTAATAGGATTGGTCGATCCCATCGATTTAGACAGAATATTTTTGACACCCACAACTTCAAATACCGCACGCATTGCAGCACCGGCAATAATACCAGTACCTTCAGACGCTGGTTTCATGAAAACTTTACTCGCACCATGACGGCCTGTGGTTTCATAAAAAACCGTATCGCCATTTAATTGGATATAGACCATATTGCGACGTGCGTCTTCGAGGGCTTTTTGGATGGCAACGGGCACTTCACGGGCTTTACCGGTACCAAAACCAACTCGGCCTTGGCCATCACCGACGACAACCGCCGCAGAGAAGCCGAAGATACGACCACCTTTAACAACCTTGGCTACCCGTCTTACATTGACGAGGACTTCTTGCATGCCATCGGATTTTGTATCTGTACTAAAACTTGTTGACATAATGCCCTACCCTCTAAAATTGTAAGCCAGCTTCACGAGCTGCTTCAGCCAATGCTTTAACGCGACCATGGTATTTAAAGCCATGGCGGTCGAATGCAATCTTATTAACGCCGGCTTTTTTGGCGCGCTCTGCTAATACAGAACCAACCACCTTCGCCGCATCGATGTTACCAGTGCTTTTGCACTTAGCTTTGACATCAGATTCAGTCGTAGATGCAGAAACGATAACGGTTGAATGACGTTTCAAGGCATCATACTTGATCAACTGGGCATAGATATGGTTCAGCGTGCGGTGCACACATAAACGTAATAACTCAGGATCACGCGCTTGAAGCTTCTTGATCTGCCCACCACTATTGCGACTACGTCGAACTCGACCCAGTGCTTTTTCTTTAGTTTGTTTATCTGCCATCGTTTTATCCTAATTACTTCTTAGTTTCTTTACGAATAACGTGTTCATCAGCATATCGAACCCCTTTGCCTTTGTAAGGCTCAGGTGGACGATAAGCACGAATTTCAGCAGCGACTTGGCCGACTTGTTGCTTATTAGCACCTTTCACCACAATTTCAGTCTGACTTGGACATTCAATGGTAATACCTTCTGGAATAGCATGATCAACCGGATGAGAAAAACCCAAGGTTAAATTCAATGATTTTCCTTTTACCTGTGCACGGTAACCAACGCCGATGAGAGTAAGCTTTTTCTCGAAGCCATCACTCACGCCTACGACCATATTGTTGACGATGGCACGGGTTGTACCCGCCATCATATTCGCTTCTTTGCCACCGTTTTTAGGCTCAACCTGCAAAACATTATCGTTTTGCGCCAAGCTAACGGAACGTGGCAACTCATGATTCAACGAGCCCTTAGGACCTTTAACGTTGATTTCAGAGCCCGTCAATTTGAACTCAACACCTTTTGGTAATTCAATAGGCTTTTTTGCAATACGTGATGCCATTATTCTTCTCCTACCAAACTACGCACAATACTTCACCGCCAACATTGGCAGCACGAGCAGATTTATCCGTCATCACCCCTTTAGAGGTAGAAACAACAGCGGTACCGAGTCCACCGATAACTTTCGGTAAATCATTCACACCCTTATAGGTACGAAGTGCTGGGCGGCTAACCCGCTGTAATTTTTCAATGACCGGTTTACCAAGGTGGTACTTTAATAAAATCTCAAGCACAGGTTTCTTTTCTTCGCCTGTGATCTTGAAATCTTGAATGTAACCTTCTTCTTTGAAGACTTTCGCAATTGCGACTTTGATCTTAGAAGACGGGATACTCACCGTAGATTTACTTACCGCTTGCGCATTGCGGATGCGGGTAAGCATATCAGCGATTGGGTCTTGCATACTCATGATTAACGATTCTCCTGCTTATTCTTACCAGCTAGACTTCACGAGACCGGGAATGAATCCCATCATTGCGTATTTACGCAACATGCTCCGGCTAAGTTGAAACTTACGATAAACACCCCGAGGACGACCCGTTAACCGACAACGATTACGTTGACGCTTAGGGCTCGCATTGTTAGGCATCTTGTCCAAGGCGGTTTGTAACTCATCAATGCGGGCAACAATTGTATCGAAGTCTTCATTGTCGTTGTTCAACTTCGCGTATAAGCTCTTAAGCTCAGTACGAATAGCGTCCCGCTTTGGCGCGTATTTGTTGACTAGCTTCGTGCGTTTCTTTTCACGTTCGATAATAGACTGCTTTGCCATTATTTTTGCCCCTCAATGTCTTTAAATGGGAAGTTGAATGCTTTCAAGAGCGCACGGCCTTCCTCATCAGAATTCGCGCTGGTGGTGATAGTAATATCCATACCACGAAGTGCGTCAATTTTGTCGTAATCAATCTCTGGGAATACGATTTGTTCTTGGATACCCATACTAAAGTTACCACGACCGTCGAATGATTTAGGGTTTAAACCACGGAAGTCGCGGATACGTGGGATTGCGATATTGATCAAACGCTCAAGAAAATCATACATACGCTCATCACGTAAGGTGACTTTACAACCTATCGGCCAACCTTCACGAATTTTGAAGCCAGCCACAGATCGACGTGCTTTGGTGGGGACGGATTTTTGTCCCGCGATCAAATCCAAATCGGCCATTGCATGGGTTAATGTTTTTTTGTCATTTACCGCTTCACCAACACCCATGTTTAGAGTGATTTTAGTGATTTGAGGCACTTGCATCACAGATTTATAGCCAAACTGCTGCATAAGCTTTTTAACAACTGTGTCTTTAAATGTTTGTTTTAAATTAGCCATCGTTACACCCTAAATTACGCTTCACTGATATCTACTAATTCGCCATTCGATTTGAAATAACGCGCTCTTTTGCCATTTTCGAGTTGCTTGATACCCACTCTGTCGCCTTTTTGCGTCATCGGGTTCCAAACCGCAACATTTGAAATATCCAACGGTGCAGCCTTTTCAACAATACCGCCTTTCTCGCCAGTATTAGGATTGCCGCGCATATGTTTCTTCATCATATTCACGCCATCAACCAGTACGCGAGATACGGTTTTGTTGCCTACTTTGCGTCGCATAATCGAAAGCACAGCGCCACGGCGCCCTTTGTCTTTGCCTGCGGTTACGACAACTTCATCGCCTTTTTTGAGTTTTTGCATGTCTCTCTCGCCTATTCTTAAAGTACTTCTGCTGCTAATGAAATAATCTTCATGTAGGCAGCGCGTAATTCACGGGTTACTGGACCAAAAATACGTGTACCAATAGGTTGGTATTGGGCATTCAATAGCACCGCAGCATTGTTGTCGAAGCGGATGACAGAGCCATCATTACGGCGAACGCCTTTTTTGGTTCGTACAATAACAGCGTATAGTACGTCGCCTTTTTTGACTTTACCCCGTGGGATAGCTTCTTTAACGCTAATTTTGATGACGTCACCGATGCTTGCGTAACGGCCTTTTAAGACCTTGATACACATCACCTGGCGGGCGCCGCTGTTATCAGCTACATCGAGCATTGATTGCATCTGTATCACAGTATTCTCTCCAAACTTCTTCTCTTTGGCTTTATTGACAGGAACATACGCAGACAGGCACTGAGCCCTGGATGCGCGACCTGTGTAAGCCTTTTATAACCCTACCGGTTTCGCGTTGTTGTGGTAGATAAAGAGATATCACGATAACCATAATATCTGCTCATATACCGGATCTTTCCTTGAAAGGCGCGGCAGTATAACACAGCTTTGTTAGGACGCAAAGCCTTGTCTGCCTACCGCCGACGTGGTCCTTGTTGGCGGGAAAAGCGGCTATTTACTAATCAGCCGCTTTGGTAAAAATCCATATTAATCAAGGAGTTACGATTACTTCGCTTTCTCGATGATTTCTTTCAACATCCAGCTCTTCGTCTTGGATAATGGACGACACTCTTCGATTTTGACCGTATCACCCTGACCACACTGGTTGGTTTCATCATGGGCATGAAATTTTTTCGCCCGTTTGATGTATTTTTTGTAGAGTTTATGGCGAACTTGGCGTACCACTTCAACCACAATAGACTTGTCCATCTTGTCACTGACAACAGTGCCAACTAGAACCCGCCGATTACTCTGCTTAGTTTCAGTTTGCTCACTCATGATGTACTACCTTCTCGACGTTTTTCGCTGATGATGGTTTGGATGCGAGCAATATCCTTACGGACACGCTGGAACAAGTGCGGGCGGACTTGCTGACCGCTACCATGTTGCATGCGCAGGTTAAACTGCTCTTGCATCAACGCTTGTAACTCTCCAGTTAACTCATCAACTGATTTTTCTCTTAATTCATTCGCTTTCATTACAACACCGTTTCAACTTCAAATGTGGTCTTAATGGGTAATTTAGCTGCAGCAAGGGCAAATGCCTCACGGGCTAACTCTTCCGATACCCCTTCCATTTCGAACAGCATACGGCCTGGCTGAACTAAAGCCACCCAGTACTCGATACTCCCCTTACCTTTACCTTGACGAACTTCTAAAGGCTTTTTGGTAATCGGTTTGTCCGGGAATACACGGATCCAAATCTTACCACCCCGTTTAATGTGACGGGTCATGGCTCGACGAGCCGCTTCAATTTGACGTGCTGTCAAACGACCACGTGTGGTTGCTTTAAGCCCGAATGTACCAAAGCTAACTTTGTTACCTCGTGATGCAACACCGCGGTTACGGCCTTTTTGTACTTTTCCTCGATATCGTTTTGGCTGTAACATGTCGATAAACTCCTATTCGCCTTCAGCTTGCTCAGCAGCAGCTTCTGGCTGTTGTTTTTCTTGGGGTTTGCCGACCTTCTCACCTTTGAAGATCCAAACCTTAACACCAATAACCCCGTAAGTGGTATGAGCTTCAGCAACGCCATAGTCAATATCGGCGCGGAACGTGTGTAACGGAACACGGCCTTCACGATACCATTCACTACGTGCAATTTCAGCTCCGCCAAGACGGCCACCCACGCAGATCTTAACGCCTTGGGCACCAGCACGCATTGCACTACTCACAGCACGCTTCATAGCGCGACGGAACATTACCCGTTGCTCTAATTGTTTTGCCACTGAATCCGCAACAAGATAAGCATCTAACTCTGGTTTGCGAATTTCTTCGATGTTCAAATGAACCGGCACACCCATGATTTTGGACACTTGAGAACGCAATTTTTCAACGCCTTTACCACGCTGACCAATAATCACACCAGGACGCGCGGCAAAAATAGTAATGCGCGCATTCTTCGCTGGTCGTTCAATGCGAATATGACTTACTGCAGCTTCAGCTAATTCTTTGTGAAGATACTCACGTACCTTGATGTCAGCAAATAGATTGTCGGCATAATTACCTTCAGCGTACCAAATAGACTGCCAGTCTTCAGTGATACCCAGACGTATACCGGTTGGATGTACTTTTTGACCCATTATTGACTCCCCACTGCACTTTCGTCAGACACCATCACAGTGATATGACTGGTACGTTTTAAAATTCTGTCAGATCGACCTTTGGCCCGTGGCTTAAGACGTTTCATGGTCGGACCTTCATCTACGAATACTTTAGATACTCGTAGTTCGTCGATATCTGCACCGCTGTTATGCTCAGCATTAGCAATGGCAGATTCGAGTAATTTTCTGATCATGTTAGATGCTTTTTTGACGCTAAAGGTCAATTCATCTAACGCTTTATCCACTGGCAAACCGCGAATTTGATCGGCAACCAGACGCGCCTTTTGTGGCGATATGCGTGCAAAACGTAATTTAGCTGCTACTTCCATCACATTTCCCCTTATTTTTTACGGTCGCCAGAGTGCATCTTGAACAGACGGGTTGGCGCAAACTCACCGAGTTTATGACCGACCATGTTTTCTGTTACAAACAGAGGCACAAAGGTTTTACCATTGTGGACAGCGATAGTTAGGCCTACCATATCCGGAATAATCATAGAACCTCGCGACCATGTTTTAATGGGTCGCTTGTCGTTACCTTTTATGGCTGCTAAAACTTTTTTTAGCAACTTGTGAAATATGTATGGACCTTTCTTAACTGAATGTGGCACCTTACTATCCTCTCAATTATTTAGACTTGTGACGCGAACGAACAATATACTTTTGCGTTCGCTTATTCTTACGGGTCTTGTAACCTTTCGTCGGCATACCCCATGGACTCACCGGATGACGGCCACCCGAAGTACGACCTTCACCACCACCCATTGGGTGATCAACAGGGTTCATCGCTACACCACGCACCGTAGGTCTACGACCACGACGACGTGAAGCACCCGCTTTACCTAATGAAATCAAGTTATGATCTTCATTACCCACTTCACCGATAGTTGCACGACAATCCGCAGGGATTTTGCGCATTTCACCGGAGCGTAAACGCAAAGTGACATAATCACCTTCACGTGCTAGCAATTGTACTGAAGCACCAGCACTACGCGCGATTTGCGCGCCTTTTCCTGGTTTCATTTCAATACAGTGAATCACGGTACCCACCGGCATATTACGCATGGGCATAACATTACCGACCTTGATAGGTACATGCATACCTGAAACAACTTCGTCGCCAACTTTAAGATGACGTGGCGCGATAACATAGCGGCGCTCACCGTCTTTATAAAGTAACAAGGCAATATCAGCTGTACGGTTAGGATCGTATTCAATACGTTCCACACGAGCAGGGATATCGTCTTTGTTACGCTTAAAGTCAATAATACGGTATTGTTGTTTATGACCACCACCCCGATGACGGGTAGTAATACGGCCTAAATTATTACGGCCGCCGGTTTTTTTCTTCGGCTCTAACAATTGACGATAAGGTTTACCTTTATGGCGCTCTTTGTTGACGAGCTTCTTAACGTGCCGTTGTCCTGGTGATGTTGGTTTTAACTTAACTACTGGCATGGTTGCTCACCTTAATCTTTCACTACAAAATTAATATCTTGGCCTTCAGCAAGAGTCACATAAGCTTTTTTCCAGGCTTTACGTTTCCCTGCAATTTTGCCATAACGCTTGTTCTTGGCTTTTACGTTAGTGACCTGTACGCCAGTAACAGTAACCTTGAACAATTGCTCAACGGCTTTTTTGATTTCGGTCTTGTCAGCGTCAGTCGCTACTTTAAAGGCATACTGACGATGAGCGTCACTCATGATCGACGCTTTCTCAGAAACATGAGGCGCCAACAAAACATTCATGATGCGTTCTTGATTCATCCTAAGTTCTCCTCAAGTTTCTTCACGGCTGCAACCGTCATTAAGACATTCTCATGGGCAATCAAACTCACAGGATCAATGTCATCAACTGTTGCTACAGACACACGTGGGATGTTACGTGCAGCCATGAACAAATTCATGTCAATAGCTTCTGTAACAATCAATACATTTTCAAGCTCTAAGGATTTCAGCGCTGCAGCGGCTAGTTTGGTTTTCGCTTCTGCAACTGTGAAGTCTTCAACAACAACCAAGCGCTCTTGGCGTACCAATTCTGCCAAGATGGATTGCATAGCGCCGCGGTACATTTTTTTGTTAATTTTGTTGTCGAACTTGCGAGGCTTAGCCGCGAAAGTTACACCACCTTTGCGCCAGATAGGACTACGAGTCGTTCCTGCGCGGGCACGACCTGTGCCTTTTTGACGCCATGGTTTAGCGCCACCACCACTCACTGCAGAGCGGTTTTTTTGCGCTTTGGTGCCTTGACGCTGATTAGTCATGACACTCGTCACCACTTGGTGAATTAACCCTTCGTTATATTCGCGAGCAAAAATAGCATCGGATACTTCGACTGAGCCGCTTGCTTTCGCTTTACCGGGAACTTTAATTTGTAGTTCCATTATTTTTTCTCCTCAACGGTTCTGTGCTTAACAGCGGGATTGATAACCACATCGCTGTTAGGCGCACCTGGGATGGCGCCTCTGATTAATAACAAGTTACGCTCCGCATCAACCCGAACGATTTCTTGATTTTGGACAGTGCGGCGTTTGTTACCCATTTGACCTGCCATCTTCTTGCCTTTGAAGACTTTACCTGGGGATTGGTTTTGACCAATCGAACCCGGCGCACGGTGTGATAATGAGTTACCGTGAGTGGCATCCTGGGTAGAGAAGTTGTGGCGTTTAACAACACCGGCAAAACCTTTACCTTTGGTGACACCCGTCACATCAACGATTTGGCCTTCACTGAATATACTCACTGTCAGCTCACCACCAACGGCTAACTCAGTATCGCTAGCTGCATCATCCAGTCTAAACTCCCATAAACCACGGCCCGCTTCGACTTTTGCTTTCGCGAAATGCCCAGCCTGGGGCTTAGTCACGCGTGTAGCACGGCGAGTACCGGTGGTAACTTGCACAGCTTGGTAACCGTCTGTGTCTACGGATTTGATTTGGGTGATGCGATTTGGCTCAACTTCAACAACTGTCACTGGAATAGCATTGCCATCTTCAGTGAAGATTTGAGTCATTCCGCATTTTCGCCCGACGAGACCTAGTGCCATTTTCTTATTTCCTCAAAACTTCTGTGTTATTCCACACTATCAATACTGATTTGCACATCAACACCTGCGGCTAAATCTAGTTTCATTAACGCATCCACAGTTTTGTCTGTAGGGTCAACGATATCTAGCAAGCGCTTGTGCGTTCTAATTTCGTATTGATCCCGCGCGTCTTTGTTGACGTGCGGTGAAATCAATACGGTAAATTTTTCCATGCGGGTTGGTAAAGGAATTGGGCCTTTCATCTGGGCGCCAGTTCGCTTTGCGGTTTCCACAATCTCTTTCGCCGATTGTTCAATTAGACGATGATCAAACGACTTCAAACGTATACGAATTCTTTGCTTCTTATCCATCTCGATTACTCAACAACTTTAGCAACAACACCAGCACCCACGGTCCGGCCACCTTCACGAATCGCAAAGCGTAAACCTTCATCCATCGCAATCGGTGCAATCA